>JACCDP010469187.1_pt1 | contig 25667 bp, 20 predicted proteins | sample 7445841 | NCBI WGS metagenome assembly JACCDP01 (sample SAMN15323441, study PRJNA562643) | freshwater metagenome | isolation source: river surface water | place: USA:Blue River Watershed | collected 2017-08-17 | reverse complement strand
TCTGCCTCCAAGTCGATGTCACGGATGATGCCGCGGTAGCGGCGGCCGTGGCAGCGATCCTCGCGCGGCGTGGCCGCATCGACGTGCTGGTGAACAGCGCGGGCGTCACGGGCAAGACGGCGCTCAAAGCGCATGACGTCGAGCCGACGGATTTCGATTTCGTGGTGCGCACGAACCTCCGTGGCCCCTTCATTCTGTCGCGGCACGTGATTCCCGCGATGCTCGCGCGCAACTACGGCCGCGTGTTGCACATTGCCTCGATCGCAGGCAAGGAAGGCAACGCCGGCATGGTGGCGTATTCGGCGTCGAAGGCGGCGGTCATCGGCATGACCAAGACGCAGGGCAAGGATTACGCGGAGACCGGTGTGACCGTGAACGCGCTCGCCCCCGCGGTGGTCCGCACCCCGCTGGTGGACGCGATGCCCGAAGCGCAGGTGAAGTACATGACCGACCGCATTCCGATGAAACGCTGCGGCACGCTCGACGAGGTCGCGGCGATGGCGGCGTTCATTGTGTCGCCGGAGAACAGCTTCACGACCGGATTCACCTTCGACCTGACGGGCGGCCGCGCGGTGTATTGAGGGGAGTGCGAGCGTTGGTGCGTCCCTAATTTGGGCGGTCGAATCGACGGGTCTGCGATTGCCCGGCGCGACGGGTCCACGCAGGGGTTGCGGATGGAAACCGTGCTGTCGCGTTCGCAGGCTCTGTTGGTGCTGAATGCACTCCCGCACCTTGGTCCGATCACGGCGAATCGGCTGCTCGAAGCGTGCGGGGGTGATCCGGTGGCGGTGCTGCTGGCGGACCCGGCGGCGTTGCGCGCCGTGCGCGGAGTTGGGCCTGTGATTGCGGATACCCTCGCAGCCTGGAAAACCCATGTCGACCTGGCGGCGGAGGAGCGCGGACTCCGGGAGCGCGGGGCGGCGTTTCTTCCCGCGGAAGACGTCAGCTATCCGCCGCTCCTTCGGGAGATCCACGACCCACCGATTGGGCTGTACTGCCGGGGCCGGTTCGCCCCGGCCACGACCTGCGTGGCGATTGTTGGATCGCGGCGCACCACGCAGTACGGGTTGGCGACGGCGCGGAGGCTGGGTGGGGAACTGGCGCGGCGAGGCTTCTGCGTGGTCAGCGGCTTGGCGCGGGGGATCGACACGGCTGCGCATGAGGGTGCGCTGGAGGCTGGCGGCCGCACTGCGGCGGTGCTCGGGACGGGCATCGACCTGGTCTATCCGCCGGAGAACCGAGCCCTGACGGAGCGGATCGCGCGCGAAGGGGCGTTGCTGTCGGAGTTTCGCTTGGGGCGTCCAGCGGACCGGCAGTCCTTCGCGATGCGCAACCGGATCGTGGCCGGCATGAGCGCGGCGATTGTGGTGGTGGAGAGTGACATTGATGGTGGGTCGATGATCACTGCGCGCTTTGCCGCCGAGCAGGGCCGCGTGGTGCTCGCGGTGCCGGGGCGGATCGATCAGCCGACCAGCGCCGGATGCCACCAGCTCATTCGGGACGGCGCGGTGCTCTTGACCTCGGTGGAGGATGTGGTCGACGAATTGAGCTACCTGAGCGGCCTGCGGCCCGGCCGGATTCCCGACAACGCCGCGCGCGGCGTGGTGCGTGGCGAGGAGGTGGAATCGTGCGATACGATCTTCACGGCCGTAGGCGTGGAACCGACTGAGTCGGCACCGGCGGGCGCCGCCTCGCACGATGACCCCCGACGCATCGAACATACCCCGTACGACCAAGGTCATCCGCACGACGCAGGCCAGCCGCGCGCGGACCACGACCGGCGCGCCGAAGGTCGCTTGGTCGATACACGGCACGAGCGCGACCACGAGGCCAGCCAAGGCGAAGAGCACGGGCCTCACGCCGAGCACCGCCGCAGGCACGCCCCCGGCCACGGTCAACGTGATGGCTCCCGCGACCCCGGCGCCGGCGGGGCGCTGGCGCCGGAGGCCTCCCCGGCCGAGGCGACCGTGCTGGAACTCTTTCGCGGCGGTGCGATTCTCGCGACCGAGGACGTGGCGCTTGGATTGGGCTGGTCGGCAAAGCGTGCGATGGCGGTGATTCTGCGCCTGGAGCTGAGGGGCTGCTTGGTGAAGCGGACGGACGGTCGCCACGAGGAGAAATCGCGGGGCTGGTGATAAGTGAGAACGGGGATGGCGAAACGGCATGGGTTGCGTAGGCTGCTCCGCATGAATCGTTTAATCCTGTGTGTCAGGCTCGTCGGGATTGGCTTCCTCGCGTTCCTCGCGGTGCACCCGGTGCCGGCGGTGTCCGCCGCGGCCGAGGCATCAGCGGTGGGCTCTGGCGGTGCCCAAGCGGTCGCGCGCCAGACTCCCGCCGATCATCCCGCCTCGGCTGCTCCGGTGGCTTCGCCTCGCGGGATCACGCACGAGGACGTGTGGCTGATGAAGCGCGTGGGGGCGCCAGTGTTGAGCCCGGATGGCAGCCGCGTGGTGTTTTCGGTGACGGATCCGGCGTACGACCTGAAGGAGCAGGCGAGTGACCTCTGGCTGGTTGCGACGGACGGGACGTCGCCGCCGCATCGGCTGACGCACAGTCGCGGCGCGGAGTCGGGAGCCACGTGGAGTCCGGACGGGAGCCGACTGGCCTTCTCGGCGAGGCGAGACGGCGATGAGGCGACACAGGTCTATGTGTTGAATCTGGAGACCGGCGGTGAAGCAGAGCGTATCACGCAACTCTCCACCGGAGCGCGTGGGCCGCAGTGGAGCCCGGATGGACAGCGCATCCTCTTTTCCAGCGACGTCTACCCGGGCGCGAAGGATGACGCGGCGAATAAGCGTGCCGCAAAGGAGCGCAAGGATCGTCCGTGGACCGCGCGCGTGTACGACGGTTTCCCGATTCGCTATTGGGATCAGTGGCTGGATGATCGCCGGCCCTCGCTCTTCGTCCAGGAGGCGCGCGCGGGAGCAGTGGCGCGGGATATTCTTGCTGGGTCGCAACTCGTCGCGAAACGCGGCTTTGCGGGACGGCTCTCGGATGCTGGGCAGAGCCTTTCGGCCGCGTGGACGCCGGATGGTGAGGGCGTGGTCTTCGTCGCGACGACCGAGCGCGATCGCGCGGCGTACGCGGACACCAGCACGCAGCTCTATCGGGTCGGACTCAAGGGAGGTGAGCCGCAGGTCCTGACCGCGGGCTCGGATGATTTCGGTGGACCGGTCTTCACGCCCGACGGTCGTCACTTGCTCCTGAGCTTCAGTCCGGGCGGTGATGGCAAGGTCTATCATCACAGCCGCGTGGTGTCGTTCCCGTGGCCGATGCAAGGGGCGACGCGCGTTGACCTCACGGCGTCGCTGGACCTGTCGATCGCGGATTTCGCGCTGCTTGCGGACGGGCGGACCGTCCTGCTGGCGGCGGAGGAAGGCGCGCAGACGCGCCTCTTCAGCGTACCGGTGACCGGTGGCCCGGTGACCCCGCGTCCCCTGCAGGGTGCCGGCGTGCTCTCATCGCTGGCGGCGGAGGCCGGGCGGATCGTCGCTTCCTCCGAAAGTGCGCTGAGCCCGCCGGAGTTGGTTGAGCTCGAGCTCGCAACCGGCGCGCGCAAGCCGCTGACCCGCTTCAATGCGGAACGCCTCGCCCCGCTGGACCTGCGTCCGCTGGAATCCTTCACGGTGACGAGTGCCTTGGGACGTCCGGTCGAGACCCTGGTGCTACGACCGGCGGGGTTTGATCCCGCGCGGCGTTATCCCGTTCTCGTGGTGATCCACGGTGGCCCGGCGCCGCAGTTTCGCGACGCCTGGAGCGTGCGCTGGAATTACCAACTCCTCGCGGCGCCCGGGTACGTACTCGTGATGACGAACTACTCCGGCTCACGCGGCTACACCGAGGCCTTCGGTCAGGCGATCCAAGGCGATCCCCTCAAGACGCCTGCGGACGAAATCAATCAAGGCCTCGACGAGGCGCTACGTCGCTATCCCTTCCTCGACGGCGACCGCGTCGCGGCGGCGGGCGCGAGCTACGGCGGGCACCTGGTGAACTGGCTGCAGGCGACGACGACCCGCTACCGCGCGTTCGTGTCGCATGCTGGCCTCGTGAACTTGGAGTCGCAGTGGGCGACGAGCGACGTCATCTACCATCGAGAAGTCGGCAGTGGCGGTCCCGTGTGGGAGCAGGGGCCGGTCTGGCGGGAGCAGAATCCGGTGCGCCTGGCGGGCAATCACGCCAAAGGTACGGGCTGGCGGACCCCGATGCTGCTGACCATCGGTGAAAATGACTTCCGAGTTCCGCTGAACAACACGCTCGAGAATTGGAGCTTCCACCAGCGCCTGCAGATTCCGAGCCGCCTGATCGTCTTTCCCGACGAGAATCACTGGATCCTCAAGGGCGAGAACAACCGTTTCTGGTACCGCGAGGTGCAGGGCTGGCTGGCGCAGTGGCTCAAGTGAGCCGCCCGGCGAGATGGTCCGCGATCGCATTCATCGACCCGCGGGCAGGAATGGCGCTTCGATGACGGGTGCCGCGATGAGCGGCGCTTCGGTTCACGCGGCGCGCGACGCGGGACGCCGCGCGCGCACGAGCAGGAAGTAGGGCGCGACCTCGCCGTCGCGGAGCGTCGGACGCTCGGCGACGGCGGCGGCGGACGGGCGCGGCTCGGCGCAGCGCTCGATCACGAGACCGGCGTCGACCAGCAGGTTCAGCCACTCCGCGAGTGGGCGGTGGAAGCGCGGGACCTGAAAGTCCGCGTAGGCGCGCCGGAGCGACTCCGGTACGCTCCCGAATGTCCACGTATCGACCCGACCATCGGCATCGAGAAAGTAGTCGCTGACCTCAATCGCCGTGGCATCACCGGCTTCGTCGCGCACGACCCGCCGGTGGGGTGGATTGAAGCACGGGTGCAGGATCGAGAACTGGAGGAAACCACCCGGCCGGAGGACCCGCACGACCTCCCGCAGCACGACCTCCAGCTCAGGGATGTCGTGCAGGCTCATGAACCCCGTGACGAAATCGAAGATCCGATCGGGGAACGGCAGATGGACCGCGCTGGCGGTGACGTAGCTGATGCCCAGCGGGGCGCGCGCCTCCTCGGCCTCGGCGTGCCGGATGAACGTTGGCGCGATGTCGAGGCCGGTCATGAGGGCACCCTGTCGTGCAAGCAGGCGCGTGTGGTGTCCCTCGCCGCAGCCGAGATCGAGACCGGCGAGACCGGCGACGGGTGGGAGCAGCGTGAAGAAAGCCGGCGTGTTGACCTGATCGCGGAACACGTCGTGCCCGGCGCGGGCGAGCTGCGTCCACGCCTCGGCGTTGCGCTCCCAGAAGGCGCCGGCTTCGGAGTGATTCATCGGCGGACGTGGGGGAGACGTGGCTGGTCACTCACCGCCGAGCACGATCTAACCGGACCCGGTCAGGCTCACGTGGGTGAGCCTGACCCAGCCGGAGTGCCTCAGAATTGCGCGAGGATGCGGTTGAACGTCGCGCTCGGGCGGAGGGCAGCGGATGCCTTGGCATCGTTGGGCCGGTAGTAGCCGCCGAGGTCGACGGGCTTGCCTTGGACGGCGATGAGCTCGGCGACGATCTGCTTCTCGGCGGCGGCGAGGGCGGCGGCGACCGGTGTGAAGGCGGCCTTCAGCGTCGCGTCGGCGTTCTGAGCGGCGAGGGCCTCGGCCCAGTAGAGCGCGAGGTAGAAGTGGCTGCCGCGATTATCGATGCCGGCGCCGACCTTGCGGGCGGGTGACTTGTCGTTTTCCAGGAAGCGACCGTTCGCCTGATCGAGCGTGTCGGCGAGCACCCGGGCGGCGCCGTGCTTCTGCGTGATGGCGAGATGCTCGAACGACGCGGCCAGCGCGAAGAATTCGCCGAGGCTATCCCAGCGGAGGAAGTTATCCTCGGTGAACTGCTGGACGTGCTTCGGGGCGGAGCCGCCGGCGCCCGTCTCGAAGAGGCCGCCGCCGTTCATCAATGGGACGATGGACAACATCTTGGCGCTCGTGCCGACCTCGAGGATCGGGAACAAGTCGGTGAGGTAATCGCGGAGCACATTGCCCGTGACGGAGATGGTATCCTGCCCGGCGCGCAGACGCTCCAGCGTGTGGCGGCAGGCGGCGGCGGGCGGGAGGATGCGCAGATCGAGACCCGTGGTGTCGTGCTGCTTCAGGTACGTGTTGATCTTGGCGATCACCTGCGCGTCGTGGGCGCGCGCGGCGTCGAGCCAGAACACGGCCGGCGTCTGCGAGAGACGGGCGCGGTTCACGGCCAGCTTCACCCAGTCCTGGATCGGGGCGTCCTTCGTCTGGCAGGCGCGCCAGATATCGCCGGACTCGACGGAGTGGGAGAGCAGCACCTCGGGCTGGAAGCCGGCGGCGTTGGCCTCGTCGGCGGGCAGCGTGACGATGCGAATGGTGCCGTCGCCCGGGGCGGTGAACGTCTTGTTGTGGGAGCCGTATTCCTCGGCGGCCTGGGCCATGAGACCTACGTTCGGGACCGTGCCCATCGTGCGCGGATCGAAGGCGCCGTGCTCGCGGCAGAAATCGATGACCGTCTGGTAGACGCCCGCGTAGCTGCGGTCGGGGATGAGGGCGAGCGTGTCCTCGAGCTTGCCGGCGGCGTTCCACATCTGGCCGGAGGAACGGATCATCGCCGGCATGGACGCGTCGACGATCACGTCGCTCGGTACGTGCAGATTCGTGATGCCCTTGTCGGAGTTGACCATCGCGAGGGCGGGGCCCTTCGCCTGGGTGGCCTGGAGGTCGGCCTCGATCGCGGCGCGCGTCTCGGCCGGGAGGGCTTGGATCTTGGCGATGAGATCGCCGAGGCCATTGTTCAGGTCGACGTTGAGCGGCGCGAGGGTGGCGGCGTGCTTGGCGAGCACATCCTTGAAATACGTGCGGACGGCGTGGCCGAAGAGGATGGGGTCGGAGACCTTCATCATTGTCGCCTTGAGATGGAGCGACAGCAGCAGCCCCTCGCGGCGGGCGCGGTCGACCTGCGCTTCGTAGAAGGCGAGCAGGGCGCGGCGGCGCATGACGGTGGCGTCGAGGATTTCGCCGGCCTTGAGGGACGTCTTGTCCTTGAGCACGACCGGCGTGCCGTTTCCGGCCGGGACGAACTCGATCCGCACGGCGACGGCCTTGGCGACGGTGACGGACTTCTCGTTGCCGAAGAAATCATCGCTGGCCATCGAAGCCACGTTGGTGCGCGACGCCTTCGACCACGCGCCCATCGAGTGCGGGTGCTTGCGTGCGTAGTCCTTCACGGCCTTGGGCGCGCGGCGGTCGGAGTTGCCCTCGCGGAGGACCGGGTTGACGGCGGAGCCCATGACCTTGCCGTAGCGCGCGCGGGCATCCTTCTCGGCGGGCGTGGTCGGCGTGTCGGGGAACGCGGGCAGTGCGTAGCCGAGGGCCTGCAGTTCGGCGATGGCGGCCTTCATCTGCGGCACGGAGGCGCTGATATTGGGCAGCTTGATGATATTGGCCTCGGGCTTGAGCGTCAGGGCGCCGAGCTCGGCGAGTGCGTCGGACGTGCGCTGGGCGGGCGGGAGCACGTCAGCAAAGGCCGCGATGATGCGGCCGGAGAGGGAGATGTCGCGCGTTTCGACGGCGATGCCGGCGCGCTGGGTGAACGCCTGGACGATGGGAAGCAGCGAATACGTGGCGAGGGCCGGCGCTTCGTCGGTCTGCGTGTAGATGATGGTCGGAGTCGCGGACATAGGGTGAAAAGAAGTCTGTAGGTTGCCAGCATCCCCGGGCCAAGGCACGACGAAAACGGCGCGTTCGGGAGGCCTCAAAGCCAAGTTCTACGACCCATAAGCCGCGACGAGGCGGCTGGGGCCGAGGGGCGAAGTCCGTGCGGATCCGGATTGCCGCTGGAGCGGAAGGCCGAGGAGGTGCGCGGGCATAGGGCGTTTTGCTCAGGCCGAGGGGTGTCGCGTCCGGAAGGGATGGCGACGGCGGGTCGGTCGGTGTCACGTCCCGGTTTCAAACGGATCGGCGCGTTGCGGCCGAACGCTATCCGGCCGGGGGAGGCGCTGCTGCGCCTACGTCGGAAGGGAGAACGGCGCGGCGGGGTGAAACGTCGGAGAAGTCGTTCTCGATTCCCGGATGGGGCCGGTCCTGCTTGTAGATCTGCAAGATACGGGCGTGTTCGTAGTCCGACGTCGGAAACACGCGCGGCGGCTCTCCCGGGAGGAAGATCGCGGTGTAGGCGCGGTCGCGGTCGATTTGCCGTCGGATGAGGATCATTGCGGAGCGGAAGCTCCCTTCAGGCAACGCGTTCGAATGACATCCGCAACCATCGGCGTCGGTTTGCTTGCGGGTCATTGGCAAAAAAAGGAGCCGCCGGTGCGACCCCACATAACTTTCGCACCGGCGGCCGTTGTTTATGACGCGGGTTGAACCGTGTGACCGCGCCAAGAGGAATTCACCCTCGGGATGCCTTGGTCCGGTTGCCTGCGGCCTGGCCGTGTGGGACGGGGGACGGGGGCGGGATCATGGCTGCCGGGGGTGGGATGTCGGGGGCCCACAGGCGACCTTCGACGGTGGCCAGTATGTCAGAAGGGGCGCCGCTTGCCTCCGCATTAATTGGTAAACTTCCCGCGTGGGTTGAGGTGCGGGAGCAGGCGGGGCAGGTGCGGGGGAGCGGGCGAGGCTCGGCGTGGCGGCGGCGAGCGTCTGAACGGTCACGTCTCCGCCGGTGGAGGTGGTGAGCGGCGTAGCGGTTCGAGATCGTCGTCGGTGGCCGCCAACGTGCGGTAGGCCTCATCGATCGCGGAGGCGGCCTCGACGAGGCGGCGGGCGAGGGCGAGGTCGCCGCGTTGGCAGGCGTAGCAGCCCAGATTGAACAGCACGGTTGGGTTGCGCGGATGATGCTCGCGGGCCGCGATCAAGATCCGCTCGGCCTCGGCGAGGTTGGTGGCACGGCGGACCGCGTAGGCCCACGTGATCCAGGCGGCGGGGGAGTCAGGGCGAAGTTGTACCAACTTTGCCGATACGCGAGCGAGTTCGGGCCAGTCGTGGCGCTCCTGGTGCACGGCGGCGAATAGGCCGAGCGCCTCCTCGCCCTCGGCGACGGAGGTGGGCAGAGAGGCCAGCTCGCGGGCGGCGGCGTCGAACATCCCCAGCTCCACGTAGCCCCGCGCGTGCGAGAGTAGCCAGCGGGGGGCGACGGCACTCATGCGCGGGGTGGGCTCACGGATTGGCCGGGAAGGCGGCTTCGATCGCGTCGCAGAAGTGGTGGATCAGAAACAGGTGCGCTTCCTGGGCGGCGCGGCCGGAGTCCCCGGGGACGATCACGTCGACCGAGGCTCGACCGCGGGCGTGGCCGCCGGAGCGACCCAGCAGTGAGACGCTGCTCAGGCCCAGCCGGGCGGCTTCCTCGAGGGCGGCGATGATGTTGGTCGAGTTGCCGCTGGAGGAGAGAACAATGACGAGGTCGCCCGGGCGCGCGAGGCCGGAGATCTGGCGCGAGAAGACCTGATCGAAACCGAAGTCGTTGCCGATGCACGACAGCAGCGAGCCATCGGCGGAGAGTGCGAGGGCGGGAAGGGAAGGACGGTTGCGGAGGTAGCGACCGACCAGCTCCGTGGCGAAGTGCTGCGCCTCGGCGGCGCTCCCGCCGTTGCCGCAGATGAGCAGGCGGCCCCCTTGGCGCAGCGTCGTCAGAATCAACTCCGACGCGCGCTCGATCTCGGCGGAGATCTGGGTGAGCGATTGGAACGTGCGAACGGACTGCGCGAGCGAGACTTCAAGCGACATGGCAGTGGGAGCGTGCCGGAGGCGGCGGTGGGGACGCAAGCCTCCGCTCCCGCTGCGACGGGAGCGCGGCGGTGGAGTGAGGGGGCGCCGCGGTGTGGTGTCCCGGACTTCGGGCTCGGATTTTTCGCGGTGAGTGTGCGTAATGCTCTCTTCCCGCATGCGCCTGCAGCGAATCACCCTCCAGCACTTCCGAAACCTCGCTGCGGCGAAGGTGGAGTTTGGCGGCGCGCGTCACTTTCTGGTGGGCCCGAACGGGCAGGGGAAATCGAACCTCCTTGAAGCGGTGGGGCTGCTGACGGCGTTGCGATCGTTCCGCACCAGCGATGCGCGCGTACTGATTGCGCACGGCCAGGACGAGGCGGCGGTGGCGTGCGAGGTGGAGCATGAGCGGAGCGGCGCGACCCGGGTGGAGATCCGGCTCCGCCCCGGTGGCAAGGAAGTCGTGGTGGACGGCGTGGCCGTCACCCGCCTCGCGGATTATCTGGGGCAGTTTCCGACCGTCGTGCTGTCCTCCCAGGACCAGCAACTCGTGCGCGGGGCGCCGGGCCTGCGGCGGCGGTGGTTGGACCTGACGCTGGCGGCGACGGACCGGGGCTACCTGCGTGTGCTGCAGGCGTATCACCGTGCGTTGGCGGAGCGGAACGCACTGCTCCGTCGCGGCGCGGGCGTGGCGGAGCTGACCGCGTTCGAACGTCCGATGGCGGCGGCGGCCGCATCGCTCGTCGCGGCGCGGGCGGCGGGGCTGGAGCGCCTCGCGGCGCAGTTGGGGCGGGCCTACGCGCAGCTCGCCACGGGCTCGTCGTCACCGGAATCCGCCGGCTTCGCCTATGCGGCGAACGGGGCGAAGAGCATGGTGGTTGCGGCGAAGGTGGCCGACGCGGAACGTCCGTCGGGGACGGCGACTTCCCCCGAGCGGCTCGGAGGACAGTCGGGGGCCACGGAAGCCGACTGGCTCGCGCGGTGGGAGTCGGGTCGAGCCCGCGACCTGCACATGCGCACCACGATGACTGGTCCGCACCGCGATGACGTGGACTTCACGTTGGATGGCCGGGCGGCGGTAGACGTCGGATCGGAGGGGCAACAACGCAGCCTCGTCCTCGCGCTCCGCGTGGCGCAGGCGCATTGGTTTCAGGATCATCTCGGCGTCGCGCCGTTGATCCTCGCGGACGACGTGCTCGGTGAGCTTGATCCCGGACGTCGCGAGCGCTTCTGGGCGGCGCTGGCGCCCGAGTGGCAGGTGATCGCGACCGGCACCTCGCTGCCGACGGATGAGCCGCGCGCGTGGCAGGTCACTGCGGTGGAGGCGGGACGCTTTCAGCCGGTAGCGGCCGACGGGAGGTTGGCCCCATGATCCTTGAGCCGTGGCAGTGGATGCTCCTGGTGATGGGAGCCGTGATGGTCGGGATGGCGAAGACGGGACTCTCGGGACTCGGGACCCTCTTTATCGCGATCTTTGCGAACGTGCTGCCGACGAAGGAGGCGACCGGGCTGGTGTTGCCCTTGCTGATTTTCGGCGACGTGGTGGCGGTGGCGGTGTACCGTCGCCATGCGGTGTGGTCGCAGCTCTGGGGACTGTTTCCCTGGGCTGGCGTGGGCGTGGTGGCGGGGTACCTGGCGATGGACCGGATCGACAACCATCAGGCGCGCGTGCTGGTGGGCGGCATCGTACTCGCGTTGCTGGTCCTGCACGCCCTCCGACGGTGGCGGGAGCACCGGGCGGCGGCGGCGGTGACGGAACCGCGCGTGCCGCGGCCGGTGGTGGCCTCGGTCGGCGTCTTGGCGGGCTTCACGACGCTCATTGCCAACGCGGCGGGTCCCCTGATGGCTGTGTATCTTTTGGCGCTGCGGCTGCCGAAGCTGGAGTTCATTGGCACCAGCGCGGTGTACTTCCTCCTGCTCAACCTATTCAAAGTGCCCTTCATGGTGGACCTTGGCCTGATCACCGGATCCAGCCTCTGGGTGAACCTCCTGTTGGCGCCGGCGGTGTTCACTGGGGCGCTCATTGGCCGTTGGCTGGTGCAGCGGATCAACCAACGCTGGTTTGAGATCCTCACGCTTGGCTTCACGGCGGTGGCCGGCTTGCGACTCGTGCTCGCGTGAGCGCGGACGAGGTCCGGTGGATGCCGGCGTGAGTCGGGCATTGAAGCGGACGCCGAACGTGGCAGGCTTCGGCGCGAGTCAACATGGGTCGAGCCAGCCTCAGGAAGTTATGGGCCGCAAAACTCGCCGGCGTGCCGGACGGTGGGAGGCTGCCGCGCGCGCCCTCGCGGCCCTCGCTGCCGTTGGGCGGCGGGGTGGGAGTGACCGGGGCGGCGGCGGGTGCGGGTGGCGTCGTGCGCACGCCCTTTCGCGGTTTGGTGCTGGGCATCGATCCGTCGCTGCGCGGGACCGGTTTGGCGCTGATTGATTTCGCGGCGGGGCGCGCGCCGGTGTTGCTGCGGTGCCAGACGGTGCGCGTGCCACCGCGCGAGCCGTTTCCGGTGGCGCTGGCGGAGATCCACCGGGCGGTGGAGTCGTTTCTCGCCGATTTCGACGCGCGGCACGTCGCGCTGGAGCAGACGATTTACGTGCAGAACTTCCAGACCGCGCAGATCCTTGGCGCGGCCCGGGGGGCGGCGGTGGCGGCGGCTGCGCTCCGCGAGAAGCCGATCTTCGAGTATCCCCCCCTGCGCGTGAAGCAGGCCGTGGTTGGGTTGGGGCGGGCCAGCAAGGAACAGATGGCGCGGACGGTGATGGCGATCCTCGGTCACGGACGCACGCTTGCCTCCGACGAGGCCGATGCGGCTGGCGTCGCGCTGTGCCACGCGTTCACCTGGCGCGGCGATGACCGCACCGCGGTGTAGGCAGCGCTGGGCGAAGGCGACCAGCTAGGCGGAGTGCCGGCGACTTACGCCGAGGGCGTTGCGGCGGCTTCGCGGACGTGGGTCGCGAAAGTCGGTGTCCCCTCGAGCCAGCGGTGGACGCGGCCGGCCAGAAAGTGGATGTACTGCGGCTGGTCGTTCAGGCAGGGAATGTGCTGGAACGTCTCGCCCCCCGCGTGGATGAAGTCTTCCTTCGCCTCGCCCGCGATTTCCTCGAGCGTCTCGAGGCAGTCAGACACAAAGGCAGGAGTCATGACCACCATGCGCTTCCGGCCTTCCTCGGCGAAGCGCACGAGTTCCTTGTCGGTGTACGGCGTCAGCCACGGCTCGCCGGCGAGACGGGACTGGAACGACACGGAATGCTTGTCCTCGGAGAGTCCGGCCCGGCGCACGAACGCCCGCGTCGTCGCGAGGCACTGCGCCTTGTAGCAGGTGGCGTGGGCCGGCGAGCACGTCGCGCAGCAGTCCGGCACCTTCGTGCAGTGCCCCTTCGATGAATCGCCCTTCCGCAGGTGGCGAACCGGGATGCCGTGGTACGAAAACAGCACGTGATCGTACGGCTGCGTCAGGTACGGCGCGGAAACTTGATACAACGCCTCAATGTAGTCGGCGTCGGCGTAGAACGGCTGGACGCAGTCCACGCGCAGGTTCGGGGCGAGGCGGGCGGCCTCCTCGTAAACCTTCACGACGACGGTCTCCCAGGACGACATCGCGTAATGCGGGTACTGCGGAAACAGCAGCACCTCGGTGATCCCGTCGCGGGCCATCTGGCTGATCGTGGTGGCGATCGACATCGATCCGTAGCGCATCGCGAGGTACACCGGCACCTCGGGTCCGAGCGTGGTGGCGAGCTTTGCGGCGACGCTCTTAGACGTGAGGATCAGCGGTGATCCGTCCTTGGTCCAGATCTCCTCGTAGGCATGCGCCGACTTCTTTGGCCGGGTGCGCAGGATGATCCCCTCGAGCAGCAGCCAGCGCAGCGGGGCCGGCAGATCGAGCACGCGCTCGTCGCCGAGGAATTCGCGCAGGTAGCGGCGAACGTCGGGGACGGACGTGGAATCAGGGGAACCGAGATTGACGAGCAGAACGGCGCGCGAGGACATGCGAAGCAGCTAAGGGGGAGGCAATTCCGCGCGGAGTCAAACGGCCTTGCGGCGTCGCTCGAACCGGGTGAACGGGGCGCCTTGCTGGGGTACCACGGCCGGCGGTCGCGGGTCGGCTGGCCTTTCGTGGCCCGGTGAGCCGTGGCGGTTTAGTCTTTCGTCGGGCCGGTCGTCGGGTCATTTCTGGTGGCTGGTCACCTCTTTTCCTCATGAGTAACGCGCGCAAGCCGGTCCTTCTCGTCATTCGCGATGGCTGGGGTCACAACCCCCACGCTGATCAAAACGCCTTCAATGCAGTGCATCTGGCCAAGAAGGCGGCCGACGACCGGCTGCACGCCCGCTATCCGCACACGCGGGTCGCCGCCTCCGGGCTCGACGTGGGCCTGCCGGATGGGGTGATGGGCAACAGCGAAGTGGGTCACGAGAACATCGGCGCCGGTCGGGTCGTTGACCAGGAACTCGTGCGCCTGAACAAGCTCTTCTCGGAAAACCAGCTCCCGTCGAATGCAGTCTGGCGCGGTCTCGTTGACCGCGTGCGGACGCGGGGATCGCGCCTGCACCTGATGGGCATCGTTTCCGACGCCGGCGTGCACGGCATGCTGGAGCATCTGTACGGCCTGCTCCGTCAGGCAAAGATCGAGGGGCTCACGGAGGTGTTCATCCACGCCTTCACGGATGGCCGCGACACGCCGCCCACGAGCGGCGCGGCGTACATCGAGCAGGTCGAGGAGCAGTGCCGGAAGATCGGCGTCGGCCGCATCGCCACGGTGTGCGGACGCTTCTGGGCGATGGATCGCGACAACCGCTGGGAGCGCGTCGAGAAGGCGTATCGCCTCCTCACCGGTCAGGGCGCCGAAGGCACCGCGACGAGTGCCGTCGCGGCGGTGCGGGCCTACTATGAGAAGCCGATGAGCGAGACTCAGAAAGGCGACGAATTCGTTCCGGCGACCTGGGTGGTCGACGCGGCGGGGAAGCCGATTGCGACGATCCGCGACGGCGACGCGGTCCTCTTCTACAACTATCGCGGCGACCGTCCCCGCGAGATCACGCGGGCCTTCGTGATGGACGACTTCACCGCGTTTGTGCGCGGGCCGAAGCTCGACCTGTATTACGCGACGATGACGGAGTACGAGTCTGGCCTTCCGGTGAAGGTGATTTCCCCGAAGCCGGCGGCCCTGAAGAATATCCTCGGGCAGGTTGTCGCGGAGGCTGGCATCGCGCAGTTCCGCTGTGCGGAGACGGAGAAGAACCCGCACGTCACCTTTTTCTTCAACAACTACCGCAAGGATCCCTTTCCCGGCGAAGAACGGGCCTGCCCGGCGAGCCCGAAAGTCGCGACCTACGACCTGCAGCCGGAGATGTCGGCGGCGGAAGTCACGCGCCTCGCGCGCGAGGCGATCCTCTCGGGACGTTACGGCCTCGTGGTGGTGAACTTCGCGAATCCCGACATGGTGGGTCACACCGGCTCGCTGCCGGCGGCGATTCAGGCGGTGGAAGCGACGGACCACGGCGTCGAGATCCTCCTGCAGGCGATCGACGACGTAGGGGGCAAGGCGGTGGTCTGCGCGGACCACGGCAATTGCGAGCAGATGTGGGATCCCTCAACGAATTCCCCGCACACCGCGCACACCCTCAACCTCGTGGAAGTCTTCGTCGTCGGCTCGGGTTATGCCGCCGGCCGCACGGCGATGCGCTCCGGTGGCCGCCTGGCGGACATCGCGCCCACGGTGCTGGACCTGATGGGCCTGCCGAAGCCGCCGGAGATGACCGGCCGCAGCCTCCTCCAGGTGCCCTGACGCGGGGCCGCCGTACGTCGCCCCGCTCCCTCCGCTGCGGGGTTTTCGCTTGGCGCGTCCGGCGACGTCGGGGAACGTCGTCTCATGGCCGCCTCCGCCCAGACCCCGAACCCGCCGGAAGAGCCGGCTGTTTCCGACGAGCGGGACGAGCGTGAACCCTTCGCGCGCCTGCGGGCCGAGTTTCACCGCCCGGAGGGCCGGATCTACCTCGACGGCAACTCGCTCGGCCTGCTCTCGCGTCGCGCGGAGGCGTCGCTGCAGCGGGCGGTGGAAACGTGGAAGCGGGACGCCATTGACGGCTGGACGAGTGGCCCGGACCGATGGATCGATCTGGCGGAGCGGATGGCGGCACGCCTCTCGCCCCTGCTTGGCGCCGCGCCGGCGACCCTCGCGCTCCGCGGGCAGACCACGGAGAACCTGCATCAACTCCTCGCGACCCTCTACGACCCCACGCACCCCACGCGGCGCGTGATCCTGGCGGACGCGCTCAACTTCGCCTCGGACACCTATGCCCTGCAGAGCCATCTCCGCCTCCGTGGGCAGGATCCTACGGCGACGCTGCGCCTGATTCCCTCGCGGGACGGCCGTTGCCTCTGGCTGGAAGACATCCTGTCGCACCTGACCGACGACGTGCAGATCCTCGTGCTGCCCTCCGTGATCTTCACCAGCGGGCAGCTCCTCGACCTCGCGACCATCACGCGCAAGGCGCGGGAGCGCGGGATCATCGTCGGGTGGGATTTGGCGCACAGCATCGGGGTCGTGCCGCACGCCCTTGATCGCGACGGTGTGGATTTCGCGTTCTGGTGTCATTACAAGTGGCTGAACGCCGGGCCTGGCGCGGTCGGCGGATTGTATCTGAATGAAAGATACTTTGGCCGTCCTCCCGGACTGGCTGGTTGGTGGGGCGTGCGGCCGGAGCGTCGCTTCGAGATGCGCCCTGAGCACCTCCCGGCGGCAGGGGCGGCCGCGCTGCACGTCGGCACCCCGTCGATTCTGGCATTGGCGCCGCTTGAAGGCTCGCTGGAGCTGATCGCGGAGGCGGGCGGCATCGGGGTGCTCCGGGAACGCTCGCTGGCCCTCACGCAGGCGTTGCTCGCGGCGGTGGATGAGGAGTTGGAGCCGTTGGGATTCAAGGTCGCGACCCCGCGTGGAGCGGCGGCGCGCGGCGGGCATGTTGCGCTCGCGCATCCTGACGCATGGCGCCTTTGCCAGGCCCTCAAGGCTCACGGCGTGGTGCCGGATTTCCGGGCTCCGGATCTCCTGCGTCTTGCGCCCTCGCCCCTGTACACCCGCTTCGCGGACGTGCGCGAGGCGGTACGGCGCCTGCGGATCATCGCGGAGACGGGTGCGCAACGTGCGATGGCCGGGGAAGTGCCGCTGGTCCCCTGAGACCGGGCAACGGGTAATCGTCGGCTAAGCGAGCGCGGCTTCGTCGATGGTTGGGCCCGCCGAGCGAGGGAGGCGTAGCGTCATGACGTCGACCCGGCAACGGTCTGGATCGATTTCCCCCGGCGAGAAACTGTCCCTTGGTCGTGCCGCACCCCGGGGCTCCGATGCGTCCTTTGCCCCCTCCTGAAGTCGTGACCCGCGTTGCACGGTGCGACGGCAGTTCGTCATTGCGCGTGAGGTTAGCCTCGAACGATCCTTGCGGCTAACCCGTTCCCGCGTCCCGAAACCTCCTCGCTTCAGCTCAGTTCGGCGCAGAACCGACCGCCATGTCGACCGATCCGATTCGCCTTATTGATGTCTCCCGTCCGCTCTTCACCGGAGCGCCGCATTGGCCGGGGGACACGCCTACGGAGGTTGCGGCGACGGCGCGCATGGCGGAGGGCGCCTCGTGCAACGTTGGCCGCCTCTCGCTTTCGCTGCACAACGGCACGCACGTGGATGCGCCGTATCATTACGCGCCGCGCGGGGTGACGATGGAGAAAGTGCCGCTGGAAATCTTCGTGGGACCGGCGCGGGTGGTGGATGCGCGCGGGGGAGGGGGAGTGACGGCCGCGTTGTTTGAGACGCTGAGTCCGGCGGAGATTGCGGCGGCGCCGCGGATTCTCTTTCGGACGGATGCGTGGACGGATCCGTCGGTGTTTCCGTCGACGTGGCCGCTGCTGGAGCCTGGCTTGGCACGGTGGCTGGCGGAGCGGGGCGTGTGCCTGATCGGCGTGGACGTGCCCTCGGTGGATGAATTGAAGAGCCGGGAACTGCCGCGGCATCACGAAATGGACGCGGCGGGCGTGATCATTCTGGAGAACCTCGACCTCCGGGCGGCGGAGCCCGGAATCTACGAACTCCTCGCGCTCCCGCTGGCGGTGGTCGGGGCGGATGCTTCTCCCGTGCGGGCCGTGCTGCGGCGCGGCTAGGCAAGGAGCGAAGGGGGACGATGCAGTGCGGATCTCTCCGACGGACGCGGACCTCGGTGCAGTCGGGGTCCGAGACGTCGCCGCTCGCGAATATCCCGATCCCTGGCAATCGCGGCCGGATGAAGTGGAGTTGCCGCGCCGCGAACGGACGCGGTGCCCCGGCTAGTGGAGCCGGCGAGCCGTAACGACTACTGGTTCCGACGGGCTGGCGTCGTTGAGAACTCGCTGCGGCGGATGAAGGTCTGGTCGACCTCGCGCTTCAGTTGCTCGGCGGCGATGGGGTCGGACTCGCGGAGGAGGGACACCTTATCGGAGGCGTCCTTCATGTTTTTGAGCCGCTCCTCCTGCTCGTAAAGCATGAGAGCGTATTGTTCCTTCGACATGCCGAAGAGCGGGAGATGGTACGCGTTGAGCGCCTTGCCGGCTTCCCCGAAGAAGCGCTTCACGGCGATCTCGCCGAGTCCCTTCTTTGTGTTCACGTCCCTCTCGCGGAACACCGGGGGCCGTTCGCCTTGCACCACGTACTCGGGCAGGCGGACGATCCCGTTTTTCGGGGCGTCCGCTTCTTCCTCCTCCGCGGTCTTGGGCGCGGGCGGGGCGGGCGGGGCCGGAGGCTGGAACGCGATCCCAGCGGCCACCGCGCTCAGCGTGGAACGGGACACCCGATCCGAGGGACCGCTGACCTCAACGGTCGGGCGATCGCCGGCGGGACGCGGAGCGTTGGGCGAAGCTTGGCCCAGCACGACTGGGGTGGTCGAGAGGCCCAGCGCGGCAAGGAGCGTCCAGAGGGCGGTGCGAGGGGGCATGAACAGTTGGACTCCGAATTCGAGGAAAGGTTCGTTCGCCGGAAACGCAAGCCACACGCGAGAGGCGGGCGGCGGGGGCGGAACGGCGGCGCGCTGGCTAGCCGCGGATCTGACCGGTTCCGTCCATGATGTACTTGTAACTGCAGAGTTCCGGCAGGCCCATCGGGCCGCGGGCGTGCAGGCGGTCGGTGCTGATGCCAATCTCCGCGCCGAAGCCGAATTCGAAACCGTCGTTGAAGCGCGTGCTGGCGTTCCAACCGACCACCGCGCTGTCGACCGCCGCCTGAAAGCGCCGGGCGGCCGACTCGTCGGCGGTGACGATCACGTCGGTGTGGCCGGAGCCGTCGCGGTTGATCGCGGCGATCGCCTCGTCGACCGAATCGACGATGCGGACGGCGATGACCAGATCGAGGAACTCGTTGCGGAAGTCTCCCGGTGACGCGGGGCGGACCCGGTCGGTCCACGGTCCGCTCGACTGGGCGAGGATCGCCTGCGCGCGCGGATCGCAGCGCAGCTCCACGCCCTTGGCGGCGAGGGCGCCAGCGACGCGCGGCAGGAGCGTCGGGGCGACGGCGGCGTGGACGAGGAGTTGTTCGGCGGCGTTGCAGACCCCGGGGCGGGAGACCTTCGCGTTGACGGTGATCGACTCGGCGAGCGCGGCGTCGGCGCGGGCGTCGAGGTAGACGAAGCAGACGCCGTTGTAGTGCTTGATGACCGGGATGCGGCTGTTCTCGACGACGAAACGGATCAGGCTCTCGCCCCCGCGCGGGATGATGCACTGCACCAAGTGGTCGAGCGTGAGCAGCGTGTTCAGGGCGGCGCGATCGGTGGTTGGGATGAGCTGGACCGCTGCGGCGGGCAGCCCGGCCTCGGCGAGACCCTGCGCAATGACTCCGGCGAGGGCCTGATTGGTATTGAAACTCTCACTACCGCCGCGGAGGATGGCGGCGTTGCCTGACTTCAGGCAGAGTACGGCGCAGTCGATCGTGACGTTCGGGCGGGACTCGTAGATGATGCCGATGACGCCGATCGGCACGCGCACCTTGCGCAGCTGCAGCCCGTTGGGCCGGGTCCAGGCGGCGAGTTCCTCGCCGACGGGGTCGGGAAGGGCGGCGACCTGCTCGACGGAGCGCGCGAGAGTCTGGAGGCGCGGGGCCGTCAGGGTCAGTCGGTCGACCTGAGCGGCGGCGAGACCGTTCTCGCGGGCCCGGGCGACATCCTGCGCGTTGCCGGCGAGGATCGCATCGGTCGACTCGGTCAGCAGCCGAGCGATCGCCGCCAGCGCGCGATTCTTCTGGCCGCTGTCGCACGTGGCGAGCGTCAGGGCGGCGGCGCGGGCATTTTCGGCGAGCGACGTGACGAGCCGGACGAGGGCGGGATCTTCGGCGGGGCGGGCGGGAGTCATGACGGCGGGCGCGGCGGTGAGGCGCGAGCGGTGAGGGGGATCAGGCACGCGTCGGACCTGCCGAGCGTGCGCGGGCGGTCGTGCGGTGGGATTCGGCTTGGGCGTGCACCTGAGGCCAGTGGGCGTGCGGGATGATCGGGCCGAGGTGGCGGACCGTTTCGCCGCCGAGGACGGAGGCGATGCGGCCGGCGTCGGGAAGCCCGAGCCCGTGGAGGTGTCCGTAGAGAAAGCCGGCGGCCCAGGCGTCGCCGGCGCCATTGGTGTCACGCACCTCCGCGACACGGACCGGATCGATCTGGTGGCGCTCGTTGCCTTGGGCGATCCATGCGCCCTCGGAGCCGACCTTGACCGCGGCGAGAACGCCGTGGCGGGCCAGCTCGGTGGCGAGATCGGAGAACGGCACCTGGGTGCGCGTGGGGAAGAGGGCGCGGATCTCGTCCTCATTGGCGAAGACGATGTCGATCCCGCGGCGGAATTGGGAGAAGAGCCAATCGCGGGACGCGTGCACGACCTCGAAGGAAGATAGATCGAGGCTGACGGTCGCGCCGGCGGCGCGCGCCGCCGCGAGGGCGGCGTCGGCGAGCGCCGGATTGAAGGCGAGGTAGCCCTCGATGTGGGCGTGGCGGCAGCCCGCGAAGTCTGCGGCGGAGATTTCCTCGGGCGCGAGCGTGAGGGCGGCGCCCAAGTTGGTGCGCATCGTGCGCTGGGCGTCGGGAGTGATCAGGGCGAGACAGCGCGCGTTGGCGCGGTCGCCCTTCTTGAAACGTGACGGATCGACGCCCACGGCCTCGAACTGGTGGCGGTAGCGATGGGCGAGCGGGTCGTTCCCCAGCTTGCCGAGGAACGTGGACCGGAGACCCAGACGGGACGCGTTGAAGGTCACGTTCGCCGCGGAGCCCCCGGTGGCGTGGGTGGGATCCTCGCCGAGCAGCGCGAGGATGCGGGCCATCTCGTCGTCATCGACCAGCACCATGCCGCCCTTCGCGCCGCTCACCTGGGTGAGAAACGCGTCGGGGACCGTGGCGACCAGATCCATGATCGGGGAGCCGACGCCGATCAGGTCGAAGGAAGGAGTGGTAGCAGCGGAGGACATGGTTCGAAAGACATTAGGCCCCCGCTGACCCCGGGGCCGCAAGCAGAACGCGTGGCAGCGGCCTTCGGGCCCCGGTTCCCTGGCTTCATTGCAAAGTGATGACGGAAGGCCGGGGACTCTGCGCTCGACCGGCGGGGAGGGTTGGCGAAGGATGACCTCACGGCCCATGGATCTGACGGAAATGATGCGCTTCTTGGAGGCCCAGCCCCCTTGGCTTCTGGCTTTGGGTGGCGCGTTCCTGCTTGCCCTCATTCTCTGGATCTTGGCGCGGCTGCTGAAGTGGGGTCTGACGATCTTGGCATTCCTCGTTCTTGTGGCCGGAGTTGTAGCGGCGGCGCTGCTGCTGTTTGGCTGAGTGTTCAGAATCGCAGGTCTTTTCTTGCGCGACTCGGAGGCGGGCGGTTAACCCTAACCGATGAAGTATATCTTCGTGACCGGAGGGGTGGTCTCGTCCTTGGGCAAAGGGCTCACGGCGGCGGCTTTGGGCGCGCTGCTGGAGATGCGTGGGCTGCGCGTGCGCATCCAGAAGTTCGACCCGTACCTGAACGTTGATCCGGGCACGATGAGTCCCTTCCAGCACGGTGAAGTGTACGTCCTGGAGGACGGCGCCGAGACCGATCTGGACCTCGGGCACTACGAGCGTTTCACGAGCGGCAAGCTTTCGCGGCTGAATAACCTGACCTCGGGGCAGGTGTATGAAAGCGTCATTCAGAAGGAGCGCCGCGGGGACTACCTCGGAAAGACGGTGCAGGTGATTCCGCACGTCACGAACGAGATCAAGGAGCGCATCTATTCCGGTGCGAAGGACGTTGACGTGCTGATCACGGAGATCGGCGGGACGACCGGCGATATCGAGGGGTTGCCCTTCCTGGAAGCGATGCGGCAGTTCGCGCTCGAGGTTGGCCCGCGCGACACGATCTTCATCCACGTCACGCTGGTGCCTTACCTGCAGGCGGCGGGGGAGTTGAAGACCAAGCCCACCCAGCAGTCGGTGGCGAAGCTGCGGGAGATCGGCATTCAGCCTGATGTGCTCGTGTGTCGCTGTGACCATCCGCTGGATCAGGGACTGCGCGACAAGCTATCGATGTTCTGCAACGTGCCGGTGAAGGCGGTGATTGAGTGCCGTGATGTGCCGCACTCGATCTACGAACTGCCGCTCGCGCTGCAGAAGGAAGGCATGGACGACCTCGTGATCGAGTTGTTCGGGCTGAAGAATCCGCCGCCGGCGAAGAACGTTTGGGAACAGATTGTCCGTCGCGTGGTGAAGCCCGCGCATTCCGTGCGCATCGGGGTGGTGGGCAAGTACATCGAGCTTCAGGATGCGTACAAGTCGGTCTACGAGTCGCTCACCCATGCCGGCATCGCGAACAACACGGGGGTGGAGGTGGTGCGCATCGATGCAGAGGACCTGGAGAAGCCGGCCGGCCTGCGGCAGTTGAAGGGGCTCGACGGCATCCTGGTGCCGGGCGGGTTCGGCGATCGCGGGACCGAGGGCAAGATCGCGGCCGCGCGTTATGCGCGTGAGCACCGCGTGCCTTACTACGGTCTTTGCCTGGGCCTGCAGATCGCGGTGATCGAATTCGCGCGGAACGTCCTCAAGCTCAAGGGTGCGAACTCGGTGGAGTTTGATGAGCGGTCGCCGCACCCGGTGATCAACCTGATGGAGGATCAGAAGAAGGTGATCGACAAGGGTGCGACGATGCGGCTCGGCAGCTACGAGTGCGCGCTGACCCCCGGCACGCATGCGCGCAAGGCGTACGGCCAGGATTCGGTCCGCGAGCGGCACCGTCACCGGTTCGAGGTGAACAACGCTTACGTCGGCCAGTTGCAGCGCGGCGGCATGGTGGTGAGCGGCACCAATCCCCGCCGCAACCTCGTGGAGATCGTTGAGATCAAGGACCATCCTTGGTTCGTCGGCGTGCAGTTCCATCCGGAATTCCAGTCGAAGCCGAGTGCGCCGCATCCCCTGTTTGCGGCTTTCATCAAGGCCGCGCTGGCGCAGCAGCGCCGGACCGGTGGTGGCAAACGTCGCAAGGCGGCGCGCTGAGCGGTCTCCCTCCATGCTGTACGATCCCTCTCGGCTGTTGGTGATTGCGGGTCCTTGTTCGCTCGAGAGCGCCGAGGTCTGTCGCGCGGTCGCGGATACGCTGGCCCGGCTGAGGACTGCGCATCCGGAGTTGAACCTCGTGTTCAAGGGTTCGTTTGACAAGGCCAACCGGACCTCGCTCGCGGGAGCGCGGGGTACGGGACTCGCGGAGGGGTTGCGCCTCCTTGGAGACGTGCGTCGCAGTCATGGCTTCCCGGTGCTGACGGATGTGCACGAGTCTGCCCAAGTGGCGGCCGTCGCGGAGGTCTGCGATGTCGTGCAGATCCCGGCGTTTCTGTGCCGCCAGACCGACCTCCTGCTCGCGGCCGCTCATACCGGCCGAGTGGTGAACGTGAAGAAGGGGCAGTTCCTCTCGCCGCAGGAGATGAGCCACGTCACCGACAAACTGCGCGAAGGTGGGGCGGCGGAAATCTGGCAGACGGAGCGCGGGACGACCTTCGGTTACCAGAACCTCGTCGTGGACATGCGCTCCTTCCCGATCATGGCTCGCAACGGGTATCCGACGGTGTTCGACGCCACGCACGCCGTGCAGTTGCCCGGTGCTGCGGGCGGTCGCAGCGGCGGGCAGCGCGAATTCGTCGCGCCGCTAGCCCTGGCTGCGGTGGCGGCTGGCGCCAACGGGGTCTTCATCGAAACGCATCCCGACCCGGACCGCGCGATCAGCGATGGTCCGAACATGATCGCCCTCGCGGACCTTCCGGCCCTGCTGCAGCGCATCCTTGCGGTGTGGCGGGCGGTGCGTGCCTGACCTGATCGCTCCGCGTCGTCTGAGCGATCGCGAGCGAACGGTCGACACCTGAGGCGAGGCTGAGCCGGGCATTGACCGGGGCGGGTCTTCGCGCAAGGCTCCTGACCCTCGCAATCGCGCATGTCCACCTTTCTCATCGACGTTCCGATGCCCTCGATGGGCGCCACGGTCAACGAACTGACCATCATCGACTTGAAGGTCGAGCCCGGTGCCGCGGTCAAGAAGGGGCAAATCATCGCGGAGCTGGAGAGCGACAAGTCGGTCTTTGAATATGAGTCGCCCTGCGACGGTGAACTCGTGGCGGTGCGGTGTCGGGCGGGTGACATTGTCCCGAGTGGAGGACCGTTCCTGCGCATCCGGACGGCGGACGTGTCCCTGCAGCATCTGAAATCTCCGGAAGGTGAGGCGCCGACCGCGGGTGCCAGTGTGCCGCGCAGCGTTCCGTCGGCTGTCACCGCGCCGGTCGTGGCGCCCGTCGCCGCGGCACCGAAAGCGGTCGCGGTTCCCGTATCGACGTCACCTGCTGCGCCCCTGGCGACTGCCCGCGGCGGCGCGGGTCCGGGATGGACGCCGCGTGCGCTCAAGCTGGCGCAGGATGCCGGGCTCGATCCGGCGACCCTGACCGATGTGCCGGCGACCGGCCCAGGTGGGCGGGTTTCGGGCGATGACTTTGCTCAGTACCTTCAGCGTCGCGGAGCAGGAGCGGCGGCCCCTGCGACTGCCGGATCCTCGGGTGCCGCGGCGCCGGCCCTGTCCGACACCGTGTGCATCGCCGGCGTCGGCTATGCGGTGCCGAAGAACATCCGGCCGACGAGCGAGATCCTGAAGGCCTTTCCGGACCGGACTGAGGAGGAGATGATCAAGCTCACCGGCATCAAGGAGCGCCGGTACGCCGACGGCGACGAGACGGCAACGAGTCTGGCGGTGACGGCGGTGCGGCGTGCGCTGGAGCAGTCGGGAACGCCGCTCGACGAGATCGACGGCATCATCATGGCGACGATCATCCCGGACCAGCCGGTGCCGGCGATGGCGAGTGCCTTGGCGCGCGAGCTGGGCATTCCTGGCGTATTTGCGTTCGATCTGAACGCGGCCTGTTCCGGATGGCTGTATGCGCTTGAGGTGGGACGCTCGCTCATTTGCGGCGGCTCCGCGCGCAGCTTGATTGTCGTGACGGCGGAGCTGCTGTCGCGCATCACCAATCCGACGGATCACGAGACCGCGTTCCTGTTCGGTGACGGAGCTGGAGCGGCGATTCTCTCGCGTGCGCCGGGTGGACATCGGTTGCACCGCATGGCGCTGGCCGGCGACGCCACGCAGTTCACGGCGATTCAGCGGCGTGGCGGCGGTGCGTTGCGGCCCTTCCCGGAGCCGGGTGGCAAGGACCGGGCGGACTTCTACCTGCAGATGAACGGGGCGATGGTCTTCAAGAGTGCCGTGGTCGCGTTTGCGGACCAGATCGAAGCCACGCTCAAGCGTCACGGATTGCGTCCCGAGGACATCGCCTGGGTGGTGCCGCACCAAGCGAACGAGCGGATCCTGCGCGCGGTCAGCAAGCGCGTTGGCATTCCCTTCGAGAAGGTCGTGATGACGATTGACCGTTACGGCAACACCAGCGGCGCCTCGGTTTCGATGGCGCTCGGGTGGGCGGCGCAGGAAGGCATCTTCCAGCCCGGAGACCGCATCATTT
>JACCDP011096874.1_pt1 | contig 25672 bp, 21 predicted proteins | sample 7445841 | NCBI WGS metagenome assembly JACCDP01 (sample SAMN15323441, study PRJNA562643) | freshwater metagenome | isolation source: river surface water | place: USA:Blue River Watershed | collected 2017-08-17 | reverse complement strand
TGGTCCATTAGCCGCTTTCTTGCGATGAAGATACGACTTTTAATCGTACCAATTGGTAATTTCATCGAATCTGCGATTTCCTTGTATTTATATCCTTCGAAATGCATCTTGAATGGCGTCCGCAATTCGTCGGTTAAATCTTCTATTTTTTGAGTTATTTCTTTAGTGGCAATGCGCTCTGTTGGAGAACCCATACTTGACTTGTGGTTGGTAACCATATACGAATCTTCTGAGTGATCGAAAATCATTCGTGTTTTTGCATTACGGCGGTATTGATTAATAAATATGTTACGCATAATCGTAAACACCCACGCCTTGAAGTTGGTGTTTGGCGTGTAATATGAACGATAGTTTATCGCCTTGAGTAAGGTTTCTTGCGTTAAATCACGGGCATCTTCACGATTCTTCGTAAAGTTCAATGCAAAAGAAAAGAGGTTCCCCTGCAAATCGATTAAGGCTTCGTTGAATTCTATTGTTGACATATTGTTTAATTATTTCGATATAAAATTAAACAAAAGTGTTTAACAAAACATCAAAAAAATTAAACAAAATCTAAAAAAGTGTTAATATCACACCTAATTACCTGTAAATCAAACTGATAATTATTGAATATTTTTTAGCATTACCTCCGTCATGCGTTCCAAATCAAATCCCAATTTCCAGTCCCAATCCGCTTGCGCGTAGCTATCATCAATTGAATTTGGCCACGAATCAGCGATGGCTTGACGAAAATCTGGTTCATAAGTAATTTCAAATGCAGGAAGATGGTTTTTGATGGAAGAAGCGATTTCTTCGGGGGTAAATGATATTCCGCCGAGGTTGTATGCTGATCTAATCCGTAAACGCGAAGCTGGCGCGTCCATTAATTGTATCGTTGCTTTTATGGCATCGTCCATGAACATCATTGGTAACGCGGTATCTTTCGAAAGGAAGCACGTGAATTTCCCCTCTTGTTTTGCTTTGTAAAAAATATCAACGGCATAATCCGTGGTGCCACCTCCTGGTGGACTTTTGTAGGAAATAAGTCCCGGGTACCGTATGCTTCTCACGTCCACACCGAATTTATTGTAGTAATATTCGCACCATCGCTCCCCCGCTTGTTTGGATATGCCATATACCGTACTTGGTTCCATCACGGTGTGTTGCGGTGTGTTATCTGCTGGTGTTGTTGGGCCGAATACAGCAATTGAACTTGGCCAAAAGATCTTTTTTACATGCCCTTCTTTCGCTAAGTCGAGGATAGTAAAAAGTCCTTCCATATTTAATTTCCACGCGAAATCAGGGTTTTTTTCTGCGGTTGCTGAGAGCAGTGCAGCGAGCAGATAAACGGTTTCAATTTGATTATCAATAATATAGCTTCGTACAGCATCGCGATTCAAAATATCCATTTGTACGTATGGACCGTCCTGTATCAGTGTTGGTGCGACTTCTTTAATGTCCGCAGCAATGATTTGATCTGTTGAATATTGGTTTCTTAACGTCAACGTTAATTCTGTACCGATTTGTCCTCCTGCACCTATGATTATTGTTTTTCCCATAAGCACAAATTTAACCAAGAAAATGCCTGAAAAAAATGGAATTTATAAAAACTGACGAAAATCATTTGTAACTTGGTCAACCTAGCGGTACATTTGATTTTTAAATTCAGAAAAATGCCTTTTTATCATAAACTTGGACAAATTCCTTCAAAGCGACATACGGTATTTAGACAGCCGAATGGTAGCTTGTACCATGAGCAATTATTCGGTACGGTTGGTTTTGATGGGATGTCAACCTTAATGTATCATGTTCATCCGCCAACGGTGGTTAAAGAAATTAAAGGTCAAACCAATGTTGCGCCTGAAATTGCTTTGGAAAAGCACATGACCATGTTCTCATTGCAGGGATTTCAATTAACGCCAACGGCTGACTATTTAGACAGCAGAACGGCTGTGTTAGTAAACTCGGATTGTTATATCGAGTTAGCCGCTCCGCAGCAATCCATGACCGATTATTTCTACAAGAATGCGGATGCGGATGAGGTGTTATTTGTTCACAAAGGCAGCGGTACCTTAAAAACTCAACTTGGAAACATTGATTTTTCCTACGGCGATTACCTGGTGATTCCACGCGGTATGATTTATCAACTTCACTTTAATGATTCGAATAATCGCCTATTTGTGGTGCAATCATTCAATCCGGTTTACACTCCAAAACGTTACCGAAATTGGTTTGGACAATTATTAGAGCATTCACCTTTCTGTGAGCGTGACATTCGTCCACCCCATGTGTTAGAAACGCATGATGAAGAAGGCGAATTTTTAATTCGGATCAAAAAACAGGATGTGTTATATGATTATGTGTATCAGCATCATCCATTTAATGTGATTGGATGGGATGGATATAATTTTCCATACGCCTTCTCAATTCATGAATTTGAGCCGATTACTGGTAGAGTGCATCAGCCACCTCCAGTGCATCAAACCTTCGAAACAACGGGCTTTGTGATGTGTTCTTTCGTTCCTCGACTATATGATTATCATCCGGATTCGATTCCGGCGCCTTACAATCACAGCAACATTGATTCTGATGAGGTCTTATACTATGTTGATGGCGATTTTATGAGTAGAAACAACATTGAGCAAGGACAGATTACCTTGCATCCTGCAGGGATTCCACACGGACCGCATCCAGGAGCCTATGAGCGAAGCATTGGAAAAACAGAAACACAGGAATTAGCGGTAATGATTGATACCTTTAGGCCGTTAAAGCTTACAAAACAAGCCCTGGGATTAAAAGTTGATGGCTATGAAAAGTCATGGATTCACTAAAAAATATTATATTAAATCATGGCAGCAGAAATAAAAAATTTAAAAGACATTGCAAACTATGAGTATGGCCTGAAAAAAATCTTCGAAGATGCGGAGGATTTCTTGCCTTTACTTGGGACAGATTATGTGGAAATGTATGTCGGGAATGCGAAACAGTCGGCACTCTATTACAAAACGGCCTTTGGATTTCAATCAGAAGCGTATGCGGGGTTGGAAACTGGAATGAAAGACCGCGTTTCCTATGTATTGCGACAAGATAAGATTCGCTTGGTATTGACTACGCCGTTGAACGAAGGCGGAGCATTAAACGAACACATTGTAAAACATGGCGATGGAGTGAAGGTTGTTGCGTTGTGGGTTGAGGATGCAACTAAAGCATTTGAAGAAACCGTCAAGCGCGGTGCCATACCGTATATGGAACCTACACGTGAGGAAGATGCTCATGGATATGTAATACGTTCAGGAATTTACACGTACGGAGAAACCGTACATGTTTTCGTAGAGCGGAAAGGCTATGAGGGGGTTTTCTTACCCGGATATAGAAAATGGGAATCGCATTACAATCCAGCGCCTGTTGGATTAAAGTTTATCGACCATATGGTTGGAAATGTAGGTTGGAACGAAATGAATACCTGGGTAGAGTTTTATGCCAAAGTCATGGGATTCGCACAGATTGTTTCGTTTGATGATAAAGATATTTCTACGGATTATACGGCCTTGATGTCAAAGGTGATGAGTAATGGTAATGGTCGTATTAAATTTCCTATTAACGAGCCGGCTGAAGGAAAAAAGAAATCACAAATCGAGGAATATATTGATTTTTATAACGGTCCTGGGGTTCAGCACATTGCTGTTGCAACAGACGACATTGTTTCTACCGTATCAGCCATGCGTGATCGAGGCGTAGAATTCCTATATGTTCCTGAAACTTATTATGATGATTTGTTAGAGCGGGTAGGGGACATCGATGAAGATGTGGCAACCTTGAAAAAGCACGGAATTTTGATTGATCGTGATGATGAAGGGTATTTGTTGCAATTATTTACCAAGCCAGTGGTAGATCGTCCAACTTTGTTTTTTGAGATTATTCAACGAAAAGGCGCTCAGTCTTTTGGTAAAGGAAATTTCAAAGCCTTGTTCGAAGCCATAGAGCGAGAGCAAGAGAATCGTGGGACTTTGTAATTTAAGATTAACAGAACAAAAAAGGGAGGCATCGCCTCCCTTTTTTTATTTAAATCGGTTTGAATTCTTATACGGTCATGATGTCCTTTTCTTTAATCTCTAGCACTTCATCAATTCGTTTAATAAAACTGTTCGTGATTTGCTGTACGTTCTCTTCTGCTCCTTTAGCTAAATCCTCAGAAAGGCCTTCGCTTTTCATGTCCTTAATCATATCCATGGCGTCTTTTCGGTTATTTCGTACACCTACTTTTGCATGTTCACATTCAGCCTTTGCACGCTTAACTAAATCCCGTCGGCGTTCCTCAGTTAACGGCGGTACAGAAATTATCAATTGTTCTCCGTTGCTTTGAGGGTTTAGTCCAAGGTTTGCATTAAGTATTCCTTTTGCAATATCATTTAATAAGGGTTTTTCCCAGGGTTGAACCACGATGGTTCGAGCATCCACGGTATTAACATTGGCCACTTGTTGTAGGGGAGTCATGGAGCCATAATATTCCACCATCACACCGTTCAACATACCTGGACTTGCTTTTCCAGCCCTTACTTTGCTTAATTCTGCTTCTAAATGGACGAGGGTCTTTTCATTGGAAGACTTGAACTCGTCAAAGATCATATCTAATTCTTCTGTCATCGGACTAATTATGTACGAGGGTTCCTACTTTTTTTCCTTTTAGTAAATCTTTAAGATTACCTGGCGTATCCATATCAAAAACGATGATAGGCAGGTCATTTTCTTTACAAAGTGTAAACGCCGTTAAATCCATAACGTTTAAGCCTTGTTGATAGACTTCGTCAAAGGTGATTTTCTCATATTTCACAGCATTGCTATCTTTAAATGGATCGGCAGTATAAATACCATCTACTCGAGTACCTTTTAAAATAACATCTGCATTAATTTCTATGGCTCTTAAGCTAGCAGCAGAATCTGTAGTAAAGAATGGGTTTCCAGTTCCTGCGCCAAAGATTACAATTCTTCCTTTTTCCAAATGACGAACAGCTCTTCTTCGAATAAACGGTTCAGCAATGGCTTTCATTTCTATTGCGGACAGTAATCTGGTCTGCAAATCGACGGTTTCCAAGGCAGATTGTAGGGCCATGGAATTAATCATGGTAGCCAACATGCCCATATAGTCGCCATGGGTACGATCCATACCGCCTTCTTCTGCTTGAACGCCTCTAAAGATATTTCCACCGCCAATTACAATGGCAATTTCAATACCCATTTCATGGATTTCTTTAATTTCAGCGGCGTAGTTCGCAAGACGTTGATTATCAATTCCAAATTGTTTTGAACCCATTAAGGATTCACCACTGAGTTTTAAAAGGATGCGTTTGTACTTCATGATTGGATTCAAAGATAATTAAAATGCCGTTTTTAGAGCAAAAAAAAACCCCGTATTAACGGGGCTTAGTATTAACTTAAGGAAAATCTTCGGAAATCCGTGACGGTTAGTCCTTTCTCCGTAGTATTTAAAAACTGCTCTACAGTCAATTTATTATCTCGAACGAATTGTTGGCTAAGTAAGGTATTCTCTTGGAAGAATTTATTCAAACGACCCATAGCAATTTTTTCTGCCATGTCTGCCGGCTTCCCTTCTTGAATTGCCAATTCTTTACCAACTTCGATTTCACGCTCAATAGTACGAGCATCTACGCCGTCTTTGTTGATTGCAATTGGGTTCATTGCAGCAACTTGCATTGCTACTTGACGTCCTGCCTCAGTTGCATCTCCAGAAGCACTGTTCAATACTACCATTGTTGCTAATTGGTTACCTGGGTGATTGTAAGCAACAACACTTTCTCCGCGCATTACTGCGTAGCTAGAAAGGTCTAGTTTCTCACCGATAACACCAATTTGTTCTGTGATTTTGTCTTCAACACTTAATTTACCATCATACGATAATGCTTTAAGTGCTTCTGCTGATTCAGGTAAGTTCGCAAGTGCAATGTCAACTAAGGATTGTACAAGAGAAACATATCCTTCGTTTTTTGCAACGAAATCTGTTTCACAATTCAACGCTAATATAACTCCTGCTTTACCGTCTGCAGTTGATTGTGCAAGGATAATTCCTTCTTTGGCTTCATTATCACCGCGTTTTGCAGCAATTTTTTGTCCTTTTTTGCGAAGGATATCAATGGCTGTTTCAAAATCACCGTTTGCTTCCACTAGGGCGTTTTTACAATCCATCATACCGGCACCGGTTTGCTGTCTTAATTTGTTTACGTCTGCTGCTGTAATTGCCATGACTTAAAAAATATAAATGTTAAATAATTATGCTTCTTCTGTTGCTGACTCTTCGGTAGATGCTTCTTCAGTTGATGTCTCTTCAGCCGCTGGAGTTTCTTCTACTGCTGGAGTTTCTTCTATTGCTGGAGTTTCTTCTACTACTTCTACAACAGGTGTTTTAACAGCTGCTTTCTTTTCAGCTACTGGAGCCTCAACAACTACTTCGTCAGAACTTTCATCAGTTGAATCACCTTTCATGTTCTTGCGATCTTCAAGGCCTTGTTGTATTGCGTTACAGATTTCATCCAAAATTAACGCGATAGATTTAGTTGCATCGTCGTTAGCAGGGATAGGGAAATCAACCAATTTAGGATTTGAATTCGTATCTACAATTGCAAAGGTTGGAATATTCAAGCGTTTTGCTTCAGCTAAAGCGATGTGCTCTTTTAAAATATCAACGATGAAAATAGCTGCTGGTTGACGAGTCATATCAGCGATAGAACCAAAGGTTTTTTCTAATTTCTCACGTTGACGTGACTTGAATAATTTCTCACGTTTGTTTAAGGTATCCCACGTACCATCCGATTTCATTTTGTCAATTAATGACATTTTACGGATAGATTTTCTCGTTGTTTGAAAGTTGGTAAGCATACCACCCGACCAACGCTCAGTAACGAATGGCATATTTACTTTAGCTACGCGTTGCGCAACAATTTCTTTCGCTTGTTTTTTTGTGGCTACAAATAAAACTTTTTTACCTGACTTCGCGATTTGTTTCATCGCAGCAGAAGCTTGTTCTAAATGAACAATTGTTTTATTTAAATCGATAATATGGATTCCCTTTTTCTCTTCGAAAATGTATGGAGCCATTGCTGGATTCCATTTTCTTTTAAGGTGACCAAAGTGAACTCCTGCTTCGAGAAGTCTTTCAAATGTTAATTTTGACATATATAATTGTTTACGTTCCTAATTTAAAGCAATTGTTGAGGGTTGAAAAAGGTACTCAACAATTTGGATACTAAACCTCCAACTCTTCGATTAACGTTTCGAGAACTGGAATTTCTTTCTTGCTTTCGGTTGTCCTGGTTTTTTACGTTCTACCATTCTCGGATCACGTGTCATTAAACCTTCAGCGCGTAGTGCCGGTTTATAGTCTTCAGATATTTCAACCAATGCTCTTGAAATCCCTAAACGAACTGCTTCCGCTTGTCCGTTAATTCCTCCACCATTCACGGTAACTTTAACGTTGTATTGTCCAACGGTATCAGTTAATTCAAACGGCTGGTTAATTTTGGTTAACAATAAATTTGTAGGGAAAAATTCAGAAACTGGACGATTGTTAATCGTTACTTCTCCTTTACCTTTTGAAAGATAAACACGCGCTACGGCTGTTTTTCTTCTTCCTAAAGCATTTGTAATATCCATGAGTTATAATAAATTGTCTAAGTTCAACACTTCAGGTTGTTGCGCATCATGCTTGTGCGCTGATCCCTTGTATACTTTTAAGTTGGTGTAAATTTGACGTCCCAACGTATTTTTTGGTAACATTCCTTTAATCGCTTTTTCAATTAAACGCTCAGGATGTTTCTTCAACATAACTTCGGCTGAAGTAAATCGCTGACCACCTGGGTATCCAGAGAATCTTACGTATTCTTTATCTTCTAACTTGGTACCAGAAAAAGCAACCTTTTCTGCATTGATAATAATCACGTTGTCCCCGCAATCTGCATGAGGTGTGTAACATGTTTTGTATTTACCACGCAGCACCTTTGCTACAACACTAGCCAAACGACCAACATGTTGTCCTGATGCATCCACAATGAACCACTTTTTTGCTGCAGTAGCAGTGTTTCCTGAAATTGTTCTATAACTTAACGTATCCACAATCTTAATAATTTAATTGTAAAACCCTATTTTAAGGGGGTGCAAAGATAGAAGGAATGTTTTAATAATCCAACCCGTGTTGTAAAAAAAGTGCAATTATTTTGATTTAAATGCGCTGATCGCATTTCGCGTAAATTCACTTAGTACCAATCTACCACTAATTCCTGCGCGTTCTTCTAATAAATTATCCCAATGCGAGGTGCCTTGCCAAAAGATTTTTTTTAGGTCTTTCATGGCTTCTGGCTTTGAATTAGAAAGACGCACTGCAAGCTTCTCAACAGCTTCATCCATGGCTTCAATGCTGTCAAAAACTTCGGCATAGAGCCCTTTAGCTTTTGCCCATGCTGCACTGCGCCATTCTGTTGCATTAATGGCTAATTCACTCATTGCCGACAATCCGATTTTTCGTTCAACAGCCGGACCGACAACAAAAGGACCTATTCCAACGGCTAATTCTGAAAGTTTTATTTCTGCTCGTTGCGTAGCAAAACAATAATCTACAGCAGATGCTATCCCTACACCACCACCAACAGCTTTTCCTTGAACGCGGCCAATGATTAATTGATCCACTGTCCTACACGCATTAATTACTTGCGCAAAGCCTGAAAAGAAAATCTTGCCCGTTTCTAAATTATCAATCGCAACCAATTCGTCGAAACTTGCTCCTGCACAAAATGTTTTATCACCAAGGGATTTTAAAATGATAACACGAACTTCCTTGGATGAACCTATTGAACGGATTTCATTTGCTAAAGCTCTTAATATTTCGCCTGGTAATGAATTGCTTTGTGGGTGACCAAAAGTAATGGTTGCTATTCCGTTTGCAATACTACTGCTTACTGAACCGTTTTCCATATTACTTGAGTGTAAAACTATCTGTTCCTATGAGCTGGCCTTCGCAATAAACTCTAACCTTGTAGTTCCCTTTGCCAACTTCGATCCCTTTTAAATCGTAGTAGATCGTTAAATCAATGGCCTGATTGTTATAATCAATGTCTTTTTTGTCTGAATATCCTTGTTGTCCATTTTCTGTTTCTATTACATAGTTTGCTTTACTTTGTAATACTTCCCCGTTTGGTCCAACAATTTGTAAATAAACAGATTTCCTACCGCTGCTAGCAATTTGATTTTCGCCAATGGTAAATGATGATCGCATCTGAATTACATTTTTGGCTTTGGTTGTTGGTTCTGTGGTATTGTTTAATTTCATGCGCAACGCCTCCGAATTAAATCCATACGCTTGAAGTTTTGCTCCTTTCTTGAGTTGTTCTGATTTTTGTTCAGCGTCTTTTTTATACGTATCCCTTTCGGTAGTCGTTTCAGTAAGCTTGGTGTTTGTTTCGTCAAGAACTGAAGTTAATTTGATATTTAATGTATTCAATGAGTCTATCTGCTTCACATAGCCTCTCATAATCGATCTTAACACTTCATTCTCTTTCTTTAAATTGAAAAGGTCACGAGCAGATAATTTCTTGTTCGTATTTAGTTGGTTCAATAACTGAGATATCTGCGCTTTTTGTTTATTCAAACTGTCTGCTTTGCTTTGGTCCATTTCGATTAATCGATCGTAGGTATCAAGCATGTTCTTAAAATCTGTTTTTAAATCATTCGACAACCCACCAACATACCCTTCTAACATCTTATTCATGCCTTCCATATCGGATTTTAAAATCAAGTTGTCATTCTGACATTGATTTAATTCGGATCGCTTAGCGGACCACATAAAGGTTAGTGTCGCTAATCCAATCAGCAAAATACCGATTACACTGTAGAGTAATAAGTTAGACGATTTTGATTGGGTTTCATTCATGATAATGTATTTTAAGCAAAGGTAAGATAAAACAATTTAAGTTCCATGTGATTTTTGAACAGATACATAACGAATAAAGCGTAAAATGGATGCTTCTCCAACGGCTGTAAATCGAGCATCGCTGCTTGCAGGGTATGGTCCTCCATGATGCATTTCCGGAATAACGGCCACCCCCGTAGGCACACCAGATAAAATTACTCGGCCCGCCATGGAACATGCAAGATTGAAAAGCGTTGATTGCTCTGGGCTCTTTCCGATTATTGTCGTGGTAAGTTGTCCCTTAAGTTTGGTAAGTGTATGCGCTAACATTCCGATATCATTATATTCAGACAACACGCAAAACGGACCAAAAACCTCTTGCCTTAGTGTTTCGAAATGGTTTAATTCTGTGTTTTGTACATGCATAAATCCTTGGGTTACACTAAATTCTTGGTCTTGCTTTATGTATAATTTGCCCGTATTTGTTGATTGAATTTCATTAAGTCGTGTTTCATACCGGCTTTGAATGGTTGGATGCAACATCGGGTGGGTTGGCGTTTGATTAAATCGCGCATTCAACGTTTGAATTACTTCTTCAATCAATGAACTGGGGCAAAAAATAACCCCGGGTTTTGTGCAAAACTGACCCGCGTCCGTTGTTATTGAATCAACCAATGCATGTAAATGAGCTGTGAGGTCCTCTATATTTGGTAAGATGACAACTGGGTTTAAACTGCCCATTTCAGCGAAAAACGGAATCGGGTCCTTGCGGTTTTGGGCGATCCGGTAAAGTGCCATTCCACCTTCATAACTACCGGTAAAACCGCAGCCTTTGATTCGTGTATCTTGAACTAAGGCCTGCCCAATACGATACCCGTCGTCCAATACATGACCAAAAATCCCGGGATGTAACTTGAGTTTACTTAGTGTATCACGAATGATTTCTGAACTTAATAAACTAGTTCCCGCATGGAAGGGGTGACCTTTAACGATTACCGGACATCCCGCGGCAAAAGCGCCCATAACGTCTCCTCCTAAGGTGGAATAGGCTAGTGGAAAGTTAGATGCGCCAAATACGGCTATCGGGCCTACAGGTATAGGTTTTTTTGAAATGACTCGGTCCGCTAATATGGATTCTGTGCGCTGCTGTTCAAGTGCAATTGCTGCATCTCGATACACGCGCAGTTGGTTTAAGGTGCGTTCAAATTCTATTTCAAATCGAGGGCGGCCAAGGCTGGTTTCTGACGCGTATACCTCGAACAATTCTTGTTTACGAATAACAATTTGCTCGTGAAGTTTATTTAAAAGATTTGTCCGAACGTTTATGTCAAGTAAAATACCTGAATCATGTGCATCCGATGCTTGTTCAAGACATTTGGATAAATCATCAAATGAAGAAACGGGATAAGAAATCGGATTAATGGTGCCTGTGCGACAATGATATGTCTCAATAAAATTAGGCAAGCACTTAAACCGCTTCTACGGTAAAGGTATACGATTCCATGATGGCGTTTGCTAGCATTTTCTTACATGCTTCGTCTACGCGTTCTTTGGCTGCTTCCATCGAGTCTGTTTCAACAAATAAGCGAATATGTCTTCCGATTCTCACGCCTTCTATTTCATGCATTCCAATGGATGACATGGCGTGGGTTACTGCTTTGCCTTGTGGGTCTAATAAGGCATCGTGTGGCATTACGTCTATTTCAGCTTTGAATTTCATGGTGCTTCGTTGTGTTGTGCTCAATAATGGATAAAATCACATACAAAATTACAATTATTGGTAGTGCGTAGATTTTAAAAACAAAAATTGTTATCAACGAAATTCCTAACAAAAGGTATTGATAGATATTGCTTTTCAGACTGAAATTCTTGATTTTTAAAGAAAGTAAGGGGATTTCGGAAATTAACAACAGTGGAAATACTAATGCGGTACATGCCAAAACTAGAGGGTCTAATACCCATGGATAAGACGTTTCAAGAGGGGTGGTGTTTTCAAGTCCGATTTGCCAATACAGCAAGGGGAAGAACAAAAAGAATATGGTACTGGTCGGAGTAGGTACTCCAATAAAGCGATCTGTTTGGCGGGTATCATTGTTGAATTTAGCCAGTCGAAACAAGGAAAAGAATGGAATGCTGAGGGCACACAAGCTTAACCAATCAGTATAGTTGTGAAATTGAAAATCATGAAATTTTAAGTACGTGGCTCCCAAGTTCCCATTAAGTCTTAGCTCAATGGTAATAAACATCAGGATCCCAGGAGCTAAACCAAATGATACCAAATCAGCCAAAGAGTCTAGGTCTTTACCAATGGGAGAACTTATTCCAAGTTTTCTTGCTACAAACCCATCAAAGAAATCGAATACCATCGCCAAAATGAGGAGTAAAGCACTTATTTCTAGCCTTCCAAAAAAAGCGAGAATAATTGCCATTACGCCACAAATAAAGTTGCTCGAGGTAATTAAATTCGGAAGATTAAACAACTTCTGACCCATTTCATTCATTTCGAGCGAAGGTAATTCAAAAATCGCTTATATTTATCGAGTTAAATCTTTCTTTACACAATAAATGCTGTTGTTTCAGAGTTTACGAGGCCCAAATTTTTATATGAAATACATCATTCTCTCCCTTCTTTTAATTCAGTTTTTCTCTGTAAAAGCCCAGGCGCCCAAGTACTCTAATGAATTCCTTCATCTTGGCGTTGGAGCTCAGGCTTTTGCTATGGGTAATGCGGTTGCTGCTTCTTCCGAAGATGTTACTGCAGGGTATTGGAATCCTGCAGGCTTAACGAGCGCCACGGAATGGCTCCAGGTATCGGCAATGCACTCTGAATATTTCGCGGGCATCGCCAAATATGATTACGTGGGCATTTCGCATTCACTTGGTAAAAAAGGCGTTCTTGGCTTTACCTTCCTTCGCTTTGGGGTAGACGATATTCCCAATACCACACAACTTATAGATAATGACGGTAGAATTAATTATGACAACGTGACCACCTTTGCCGCGGGTGATTACGCGTTTATGGGGTCTTATGCAAAAGCCTTGGCTGTTCCTGGGTTATCTCTTGGAGGAACTGTGAAAATAATTCATCGTCGAGTGGGAGACTTCGCGAAATCTTGGGGGTTTGGCCTAGATGCAGGTGTAAAATATCGCCTTAACTCGCATTGGAAATTTGGCCTGGTAGCCCGTGATGCAACATCAACGTTTAATGCTTGGATATTTAATCTTTCTCAGGACATGCAACAAGTATTCTTGTCCACGGGCAATGAAATCCCAACGAATGGACTTGAATTATCGCTCCCAAGATTTATAACAGGAATTGCTTATAATCACTCGATTGGCAATCCAGAAAAAGGATTCAATATTGCAGCCGAATTGGACATCGATGCTACGACAGACGGAATGAGAAATACACTGATAAAATCCAATACTTTTTCGCTTGACCCGCATATGGGTGTACAATTGTCCTTCAAAGAATTAGTTAAGGTCCGCGGTGGGGTTTCTTCCATTCAGCAATTTAAGGCAATCGATGGCTCAAGTAGTTGGGGTGTTCAACCAAATTTAGGACTCGGGGTTGGCATTAAAGGATTCAACTTGGATTATGCATTTACGCGGTTGGGTGCAGCAGAGGCAGGGTATTACACCCATGTGTTTTCATTGAAGTTCAAATTAAGTCAGCCTAAGAAAAAGTAAGGATGAAACGGTATTTAAGTGTCATATTACTCTTTTTTACCCTTCAAGTTAGCGTTAATGCCCAAACCTTCGGGAACGAATGGATTAATTACAGTCAAAAATATTATGCGTTTCCTGTACTTCAATCTGGAATTCATAAGATTTCGTATCAGAATTTATTTGACGCAGGGATTCCTGTTTCTTCCATTCCGATTTCAACCTATCAGGTGTTTGGAAAACAAAAGGAACAACCTTTATACATCATCGATGATGGGAATAATGTCTTGGATCCGTATGAGTTTATCTACTTTTATGCCGAAAAGAATGACGGCTGGCTCGATTCAACCCTCTATGATAACCCGTCGTGGTTAGGCAATCCAAAATACAGTTTATACAACGATACCATTCGCTATTTTTTTAGTTGGACAAATGGTTCAGCGGGATTAAGGTTTACCCCTGAAAATGATATTGATTTCGCGAGTTATCAAACCGCTTCGCATCTCCTGTTCGAAAAGAGCCTGGTAAATGCACAAGCATATAATGAAGGGGAAATAAGTTCGCAGTCCGCAAGTTCCTTGTTTGTGCCCGGAGAAGGGTGGGGGAGTCCGATGCAAAATGGTGCCGCGGGTTATTCTTGGAACTATTCCGCCACTACATTAGATAATTTATATACCGGAGTTGATGCGCCTCTAATTCAATTAAAATCGGTAATTGTTGGGGGCTCTAACGCGTATTCACCAAATTTATATAATCATCATACCCGATTAACGATTGGTCCTAACAATAGTGTATTGCTGGATACCCTGACTGTTGGTTACAATGCGATCAATGTAACTAAACAAATTCCGGTTTCTACCCTTTCGGCCAATGGCGCAACAAATTTTAAGATCAACATTGTAGGCGATCTTGGGGTAGCAACGGATTATCAAAGTGTTAATTATTGGTCATTTCTTTACCCGCGAACCATGGCCTTGCCGGGGAGTAACAAAAGCGAGTTTTTGATTCGAAATGAACTTAATCAACCGAAGATTAAATTGGCACTCAGCGGGGTTAGTATGACGAATCCTATAGCCTTTGTGTTTGGTTCAAATCCAAAGGTGATAAATGCTGTTTTTACAGGGAACACCTGTCAACTACTCGTGCCAAACGATCCGATTTATACGAGCCAAAAGGTGGTTATTCAAGCAACATCAGCCGTTAATTCAATCCCTGGTTTAACTCCTGTAACACCATCAGCTACATTCACGAATTTTTCTGCTGTACCCAATTTGGAAGCTTCCCTACTCTTTGTTTATCCTAAAAAACTTGCTTCTGGTGTGTTTGATTATGCAAATTACCGAAGTTCACCTGCAGGTGGGGATTATAATGTGATTCTTGCTGAAGTAGAAGAATTGTATGATCAGTTTGGTGGGGGAATAGTTAAGCATGTTAATGGAATTCGTCGCTATGCCCAGTTTATGCACAGTTTAAGTCAGCAAAAACCTGTCGGTTTATTTCTTATTGGAAAAGGAATCCGTGAGGCGAATGTGGCTACTACGCTAGCAACTGGTCCCGGTGCCCGCGCCAATGTGTTGAATTATTCTATGAACTTAGTTCCGTCTTTCGGTCAACCTTCCAGCGACCAAAGCATGACCTCCAATTTACCGGGTACAGACAAATGGACACCGCTAATTCCTACAGGTAGGATTTCAGTAAATAATCTGGTGGAGCTAGCGCTTTATTTGGATAAAGTTAAAGCCTTTGAGCTTGCGCAAGATTCTACGTCCATGTATGATTCGCCTAGTAAAGATTGGCAAAAGCATCTGATTCACTTTGCTGGCGGGGGCAATGCCAACGAGCAGTTTATTTTTCAAACATACCTTAACGGAATGGCGGATATTGCCGAAGATGATTTTTTCGCGGGAACCACAACACGGATTGTTAAAGAGTCTGCTAATCCATTAACGCCGGCGCAAATTCAAGGCATTTCCGATCGAATATCCGAAGGTGTAAGCGTAATGAATTTTTTCGGCCACGCTTCTTCATCTCAAAGTGGTTTTGATTTGAACATTGATGATCCTCAGCACTGGAATAATCAAGGTAAGTACCCCTTGTTAATTGCAAATTCATGCTACAACGGTAATATTTTTTACAGCGTACCAACGAAATCAGAACAGTTTGTTTTAACCCCTAATGCAGGAGTTATTGCATATCTCGGGACGATTAACTACGGTTTTTCGGGTGCGCTAAATGACTACTCCAATCAATTCTATCGGCAGTTTAGTAAACACAATTACGGTGGGACTATTGGCGAACATATTAAAAACACGATTGATTCCGTAATGAACATAAATCAACCGTTGAGTACTGAATCGGTTTTCCAACAAATGACGCTTCACGGGGACCCCATGTTGCGCCTTAATCCACACACAAAACCGGAACTTGAATTAACGGAAGATCGCGTTTCGTTTGGTCCGGATGATATTTCATTAACTACCGACTCGCTTGAAATTCAAATTAAATTACGCAATTTGGGGCAATCCATCCCAGGTGATTTTGCTTTAGAGATTTTACGCGACTTCCCGGGTTCAACGGCCGATTCTAGTTATGTTTTCACCATCAACGGGATCGATTATGAAAAAGATATAGCGCTTAAACTACCTTTTTATCCCCTAATCGGTGTGGGCTTGAATCAATTCACGATTACGGTGGATATCCCAAATTTTAATGATGAGGTCTACGATGAAATTAATAATAACCGCATTGTAAAGTCATTTAATATTCGAGTAGATGGCATTGAACCAGTATTACCCATTGATTTTGCTGTCGTTCCACGAGATACCCTTGCCGTATTTGCATCAACCATTGATCCCTTGGCCCCTGCGAATTCTTATCGCTTTGAATTGGATACGAGTCATTTGTTTAATTCATCGTTCTTAAGGTATGCGAACGTTAACGGCACCGGTGGTGTGAAGTCTGTCAATTGGAATCAATGGGTGCGGGTTTCATCCAATTCCTTGGACCCGGTTTATTTTTCGGACAGTGTGGTGTATTATTGGCGTGTTGCTGTGAATAACAGTCCCTTCGTTTGGAAGAAACGTTCATTTCAGTACATACCTGGAAAAGAGGGCTGGGGTCAGGATGATTTCTTTCAATTTACAGACAACTCCTTTACAGGGATTTCAATGAATACTCAACAAGAATTGCGTGAATTTGTCCCGATTCAGAAAGGCATTTCTTGTTTGGTTAAGGCGGCAACTACAGCTCCTGAGATCTATGACAATGCATGGTATTTAAACGATGAACAGCAAGAGTATGAAGTGTGTAATATGACGCCGAAATTGCACGTAGCAATCGTTGATAAAGCCACTTTGCTTCCATGGGAAACACGATATACATATCCCAATGGCACCGTGGTTAATCCGGGTAATAATTTTGGAAATGCGAATGATAATTCCGGGTGTAAACCGCGGTCTATGAAGTATTTTACCTTTCATCAAAACAGTGCGGTGCAATTGGCTGCATTCCAGAATTTAGTTCAGAATGTGGTTCAAAATGGAGATTACATTTTAGTGTATTCTCCGATGACAACGCGCTACGATTGGTGGAATACTTTTGCTCCGACCCTGTACCAAACCTTCGCTGGCTTGGGTTCCGACAGCATCGTTCAAGGACGGCCAAACAAGCCTTTCATCTTCTTAACCAGGAAGGGTGACCCCTCGTTTGTTGTGGAAAAATTTACCCAGGGGACCGAAGATATTCATATGGATACTGTGATTTTTGGTTCTCAATTGGTTGGATATGAAACTACTCCGTTAATCGGACCCGTAAGCGATTGGCAGTCCCTCTTTTGGAAACGGGATCCTTTAGAAGTTCTTCCGGGTGATTCGACTCGAATGCGCGTTCAAGTATATAATACCGTTGGCGCCTTAGATCACATCATTGATACCTTGATGACTCCCCACGATTCTATTATTAACCTCAATAATTTAATCAATGCAGCGCAGTTTCCTTATGCTCGGCTAAACGCCTTTTATGCGGATTCAAATTTCCAAACACCTGCACAATTAGATTTTTGGCATGTGGTATTTGCGCCGCTTCCGGAAGCGGCGATTGATCCATCCACTGCGATGTTTTGGTCTGCACAAAACGATTCAATACAAGAAGGACAACCCTTAAATTTTGCGGTGGATATTCGAAACATCAGCGAATATTCAATGGATTCCTTGTTAGTTAGTTATTCCGTAATTGATGAAAATCAACTCGTTCATCCGATAGCATATCCTCGTCAAGCGCCGCTTTTAGCCAATGGGCATCTATATGATACCATCACCATTCCAACCTTGAATTTAACCGGTAATAATTGGTTGCGTGTGGAAGTTAATCCCTACACGGATCAAAGTTTTACGCAAACGGATCAGCCCGAATTGACCCATATTAACAATGTTCTTCAAATGGCCTTTACGGTTGGTGGAGAAGATGTGAATCCAATTTTAGATGTCACCTTCGACGGCCAACACATTCTAAATAATGACATAATTGCTCCGCAAAGTGAAATTCTTATCACCTTGAAGGATGATAATCCGTATCTCATTATGGATAGTGATGCCGACACCTCGTTGTTTGCGATTTATTTAACCGATCCGGATGGTGAAATGCGAAAAATACCATTTGTAGATGCGCAAGGTACGGTTGTAATGGAATGGGTTCCGGCCAATGCGTCGAATAAAAAGTTTAAGATTTTATATCCGGCACTTTTCACTAAAGATGGCACGTATACACTGCTCGTGCAAGGGCAAGACCGATCAGGGAATCTATCCGGTGACTATGAATATAAAATAAGTTTTAAAGTGATTCATGAATCTTCGATTACTGAAGTAATGAACTACCCGAACCCGTTTAGTACAAGTACTCGATTTGTTTTCACGCTAACAGGTTCCGTGTTGCCGGATGAAATGCTCATTCAAATCATGAACATTAGTGGAAGAGTCGTTCGAGAAATTACTGCGGATGAACTTGGTCAACTACGAATTGGGCGTAACATCACCGATTTTGCATGGGATGGCAAGGATAATTACGGAGATTTATTGGCGAACGGAGTGTATTTATATCGCGTTGTTGCTAGAAGTGGGGGGCAAGAAATAAAGCACTTGGAATCGGGGGCAGACCCATATTTCCATAAAGGACTCGGTAAACTATATATTTTACGTTAAAAGAATTTACAGCTCAGTATTGCGGTATCGTCGCCGTAAGGTAATTCACCTTTCCATTCATCCAATTTTGAAAATAAGATGTTGTTCATGTCTTCCATCTTAAGGGATGAAAAGGCTTGTACATTTTTTATCATCCGTTCTATTCCAAACTGTTCTCCCTCGTCATTTTCTAATTCGACTACACCGTCTGTATACAGTACCAAGGTGCTTTTAGGTGGAATTACAATTTTACCAACTTGTAGATTTGGAAGTTCATCTAACATTCCAAGTCCAATGCATCCATCGTGAAGGAGTTGATATTTTCTACCCATTAAAAGAACAGGCTGATTATGGCCGGCATTGATGTATTTTAATTTACGTGTGTATGCGTTGTAGTGGGCAATAAAGAAGGTGATGAATTTTTCTCCCTTGGCAGCGCCCATCACCTTTTTATTTAATTCTTCAATAAGGAACGAAAGATCGAACCGCTGGTACCTAAACAGGGTGCGTAAGGTTGCTTGGAAATTCGCCATGAGCAAAGCGGCCGAGATTCCTTTTCCGGAAACATCTGCGATACAAATGATATATTCTTCATCTCCTAAGGGGATGAAATCATAGTAATCTCCCCCAATTACGTGCCTCGAAATATACTTAGCCGAGATATCCATTTTTCGGTTGGAAGGTAAGTCTGAAGGGAAGAGTAGTTTTTGTAATTCAGAGGCTGTTTCTAAGTCACGGTTGATCATGTCCTTAGAAATCAATCGGTTCGTTAATCGCTGATTTTCAATAGCAACGGCGATCACATTGGTTAAGGTCTGTGCAAATTCCAGATGTTGTTCTTTTTCGGTATTAGCTACAGCGTTTTCAGATAAAAGTAAGTAAGCCAACGGATTTCCTTTATGAAACACCGGAATAATGATATTAAATTCACTAAGTAGGCTGGAGTTAGATTCCGCTACGATGGTTAATTCTTTAATGCGTTGCAGTTGATCAAGATGTGAAGTCAGGTCAATTTTCCCTTTCATTCCAGATTTATGGAGGATTTTCCATCCATTAGAATTGGTGATCAACACGAATTTTCTGATACTCAGTTGCTCCTTAAGAATAAAGGAATAAATACTGAGTAAATCGTCTACAGAAGATTGGGTATTAATTGCTGAGGTAATCGAAAGCAATGAATTGAGTTTCAATTCATGTAATGCGAGTTGACGTTCAAGGGTATTAATTACGCGTTCGCTCATTGATGTTTTCTGAGAAAATCAGGAAGTTGTTTTACTGCGGCCATTTCTTTGAATTTTTCTCTCACTTCACTGCACGGACTTCCAAAGTAGGTGGCATTTCCTGTAAGGCTTTTTGAAATTCCACTTTGGGCTAAGATGACTGCATCATCACCAATATGAATCCCGCTTGCGCAGCCGACTTGTCCCCACATGGTTACTCGGTCGCCAATATCAACGCAACCGGCAATCCCTACATGGGAGGCAAATAAACAGTTGGTCCCGATTCTGGTATCATGTCCAATCTGAACTAAATTGTCGATTTTAGTACCCTTTCCAATATAGGTGACATCCGTCACGCCGCGATCTATGGTACAATTTGCTCCAATTTCCACATGGTCAGCAATTTCTACATTCCCACAACTAAACATTGCCGTGTATTGCTGGTTCGACTTTTTAAAGTAAAATGCAGTGTGTCCGATTACCGTATTTGGACCAATTACTACATGATCGCCAATGATGGTGTCATCCATGATGCAAACCCCTGGAGCAAGTTGGACATTAGATCCAATTGTTACATTCTTTCCTATAAAAACTCCGGGATATTCCGCCGAACGGTTAAACGGGGCACGTTGTTTTTGTGAATATCCGAACCGTGTGATTTGGTTGAAAATATCAAAGGGTTTTTCGGTAATCAACAGACCTTTTCCTTCAGGACATTCAACTTGCTTATCTATAATGATTACTGTAGCATTCGATTGCAGGGCTTTGTCATAGTATTTCGGGTGATCCACAAATACGATATCTCCCGGTACCACGCGGTGTATTTCATTAATTCCAGTGATTATTAATTCAGGGGAACCAACTGAGGTGCATCCGAACTGCTTTGAGATCGCGTCTAAGGTGTATGGAATATCAAACTTCATGTGTATCTTGAAGGTATAAAAATAAGGACATCCGTTGCGTGAAAATTGCAAGGAATAAATAGTTATGAGTCGTTTTCTGTTAGTTTATTTGAAAATTACTTCAATAGGGTTTGTTTAATTCATTTGATTTACTACCTTTGCACTCCTATTTTGTATCATGAAAAAAGAAATACATCCAGACGATTACCGATTAGTAGTGTTTAAAGACATGTCTAACGATTATGCATTTATTTGTCCATCTTGCGCTCCTGCAAAAGAAACCATTCAATGGGAAGATGGAAATGAGTATCCGTTAGTAAAATTGGATATCTCTCACAAGTCTCATCCATTCTTCACAGGAATTGCTCAATTTGTAGATACAGCCGGACGTATTGACAAGTTCAAAACACGTTTTGGTCGTACAATGAAATAAGAACCATTGGTTTTACCATAGTTAAAAACCATTCCGTTTCGGGATGGTTTTTTTTTGCACGATTGTTTAATTGAATTTTGCCGTAGCGCGTTGAAGTCTATCTAGAATGGTTAACCCAAGGCCTTCGTCCAACGGCTTTTCAATATAGATTGCATTGAAACCACAGCCATCCATGGTAATTAAGGTATGGTACAAATTCCGAGCTACTTCTTTTAAATCACCGGTGGAGCTTAATGTCATACATGGGGCAGAAGGAAAACCTTCCGGGATGCTTTGCATGAAAATATAGCCTGTGTTTTCCTCGAATTTAAAATCCTTCGTTAGGTAGTGCAGCGGTGTTTTTGTTGCATAGTGGTATTTCACCATGCCTGGTGCTAGGGGTGATTGTTCGGCTTGATTTTTTATTTCTGGAATATATCCTAGGGTTGCGGAAAGTTCATCTAAATCAATACTTCCTAAGCGATAAACAATAACCCGATCTCCATCCATACCAACAATGGTAGATTCCAAGCCATAATGACAGGTCCCACCATCTAGAATTAAAGGGATTTCTCCATTTAATTGAGCTAAAACTTCTTGAGCCCGTGTTGGACTAACCGTCCCATATTTATTTGCACTTGGTGCAGCAACGGGGAAATCAAGAAGATTCAACAAGGCCAAAAATTGGGGATGTGATGGGAAGCGCACAGCCACAAGCGATGAACCGCTCGTAATTTCTTTAGGGACTGAGGCTGTTTTTGGTACGAGGAAGGTAATTGGTCCTGGACTAAAATGATCGTATAAAACCTTCAATTCACCATGAAATTCCTTAATATAGGATTCCGCTTGCTCTAAATTCGCAAAGTGTAAGATCAAGGGATTGCTCGTTGGTCTTTGTTTTACGCTAAATATAGTTGAAACTGCTTCTGGACTCAGTGCATTTGAGGCTAATCCATACACGGTTTCGGTTGGTATTCCAATGACTTGATTCGCCCGAAGTGCATCAGCAGCTTGCTTAATATCCGTGGTTATTTGTGTAATCACGAAACAAAGATAACCGATATTTTTTGGGCGCTAATCGTGCTGTGAATCTCTTGTTAAAAAAAAAACTTCGGACCCTTGAAGGATAGGCCAACAAGGTGTATCTTTGTCTTGTTTAAAACCATTCTAAATAAGTGAAGTTAATTTTAGCAGATAGCAATCAATTGATTCGGGTAGGTTTAAAGGCAACCCTTTCAGGGATGTCTGAGATAAATTCGATTACGGAGCTAAATAACGGAAAGCAGTTAATTGATTTCGCTCAGCAAGGAGGAATGGCGGTAGTATTAATTGACTATACGGCAGAAGGATTTGATATTGATCATGTTACAGCTGCACTTCGCTTAAATCCTGAGTTGAAATTTATTGGTTTAACTTACCTCCAATCTGCACAAACTTTAGTGGATGCCTTGCGGGGTGGTGTGATGAGTTACATAAAAAAAGATTGCGATCTTCAAGAGATTTATGATGCTGTACTTGAAACAGCTAAAGGAAATAAGTTTTTTTGTGGTAAGATCCTTGAAACCATAAATAAATCAAATTTGGATGTGGATGATATTGATCATGGCAGTTTAACCTGTGATCCAGTCATGATGTCTGAGCGAGAAAATGAGATTATTGTCCTTATTGCTGAAGGCTACACCAATGATCAGATTGCGGAGATGCTATTCTTGAGTAAACATACCGTGAATACGCATCGCAAGAACATCCTCTTTAAACTGGGTGTGAAAAATACGGCCGGAATTGTTATGTATGCTGTAAAAACGCAATTAGTTTCGCCGAATAAATTTCTTTTTGCGGCTAATTAAAGCGACAAATAAACTTTAAATTCACCCTACGTTGGGTTAGGTAATTTGGAATGCTATAGTACTTTCCTTCCACATCTTGAATCCATTGTTTTGACAGTACATTATTTACCCCGAGTAAATTGAAAATTTCCAAAGACACCATGGATTCCGGTACATGTTTGTGCCACCACCCTTGTTTTTTACTTACCAAGTTATAAGATAAGCCCAGGTCAACACGGAAATAGGCCTTCATTCTAAGGGTATCTTTGTAACGATCTCCTCCTGGAGGACCATAAGGTAAAGGTGCGCCGTATTGTAATCCCATTTGTACGGTAAAGTTTTCAAATCCCGGCATTTGATCTTGAACTAAGGCACCAACAGTTAAGAACTGATCGGTTGGACGTGGAATGAACCCCGGGAAGAACGTAGCACTATCCACCACTAATTGATCTTCACTGTATCCGAAAATTATTTTCTCTCCAGCTGCATTGTAATATTCTTGGTACGAATCATATTTCAAGTTTTCGCGCGTTTGCATGATGCCAAGTTTGAAAAAGGATTCAATCCCGGGAACAAATTCTCCATGCACGTTGAAGTCAATTCCAGTGGCATAAGCTACGGCATCGTTGTTCGCATAATACCGTGTTCGCACATTTTCTATTTCATATGGATTTACGTCCCACAAATACTTGTAAAATATTTCCCCAGAAAATTTAAATGGCCGTTCTCGTTGCCACATGTTGAAGAATACATCCGCACCTAACACGGCATGAACAGATTTTTGAGATTGTACCTTGGTATTTAAGTTCCCATCCAGCGTTCGAAATTCACGATAGAATGGCGGTTGGTAATAAGTTCCTGTAGCAAAGCGATAACTCAGATTTCTTCGAACGACTTTGTTGTTTCGCACCATGTATGCGCGGGGAAAATAGGTGGCTGAAAATCGTGGAGTGAGATAAAATTCGTTATTAACGGACGTGTATCCAGCCCGTCCACCCAAAGAAAATGCAAATTTTGACGCACTTTCGGCAAGGGTTTCGGTGAACGTTTTGATGATTTTTTTACCGTCGATTTTTTGTTTTTGTTGCACAGTTACGCGTTCTTGAAAGCGGGTGTGTGATTTACTATAGTTCCATTGAAGATAGCCGGTAGCCTTATGGTTTACAAGGTTTAAATTACTCTTGATGGTTTCAAATAACTCCACTTCATTTGAGTTTCCTTGTGGAACGCTGTACCCTGCGGAGTCAATCATTTTCCACTCGCTTAGCACATCCCCGAAACGATCTAATTCATACCCGGCGCCCCACAAGAGCTCAGAACTAACAAATCGCGTTCTGTACATATCGATGTAGTCCTTTTTAAATACATACGAACCTTCATGATATGCATTAAATATTTGTGCATTCAAGCGATTTCGTGCATGGTTTAAGAAGGTTCCAATTCCTAATACGGCAATAGAATCTCCATACTCTTCTTTGGACGGATCGGTTTCAAGTTCGTTGATGTAGTATTGACCTTGAATATCAAAATATTCACGTTCATCCGATTGAAAACCTGTTAGGAAAAACCCAAGTTTGGTTTTTGTATTTGGGGTATAGTTGAGTGAGGTTCCAACCATTCCTGTTTGAAATCGTGTACTTTCTTTACCATCGAAGTAAATCCGAAAGGAATAGGCTTCATTAGCCGTTCCGAAATCAGTATTCGATGTTTGTGGTGCAAAGCGGTAGTTATTGGAGGAATAGTGAGCTAATACCGACCACGTAAGTTTTGGATTAAGCTGGTACTCTCCAAGAAATTGTCCATCTGCAAATACCGGGTTATAGGCCCCTTTGGTAGGAAGTGAATTAAGAAAATACCCATTTGATCGATAGCGTGCTCCCGCGACATAAGTGAATTTTTTTCCCAATGTACCTTCCACATGCGCTTCTTCACTGAGCAGGGAAAGGGCCAATGAGCTTCTAAAAGCAGTTGGTTTTTTGTAGGTGATGTCGAGCACAGAACTCAAGCGATCGCCATATTGTGCGTCAAAGCCGCCTGCTGAAAATTTTACTTTTTCTACTAAGGCGGAATGAATAAAACTCATGCCTTCTTGTTGTCCGGATCGTGTTAGAAATGGGCGATAAACGAGGAATCCATTTACATACACTAAATTCTCATCATAATTACCGCCACGTACATTATAGTTGGATGTAAGTTCGTTGTTTGAAGTAGCTGGTTTTGTCAGTGTGAGGTATTTCTCAACCGAAATCATTTGCTGTAAGTCAATGGTTGGTAATTCAATTAAATCAAAGGGGTCCTCTTTAATGCGTTGAACTACCACCGTTTCACTCACTTGGATTTGAAACAAGACGGTTGGGATATAAGTCACTGGACTTTTATTTACAACGATTTGACGTTTTTCTTGGTATGCTTGATAGCTAAACAACAACGAAAGCGTATCGCCGAGCACTGCTTCAAAAGCGAATTTACCCTTGGCGTCTGTAGTTGAAAGCATCGTTGCATGTTTCAGATCAGTGATGGTAACCTCTGAAATTGGCTTCCCTTTTTTGTCGATACAAATTCCCTCAACAGTTACCACTT
>JACCDP010686895.1_pt1 | contig 25675 bp, 22 predicted proteins | sample 7445841 | NCBI WGS metagenome assembly JACCDP01 (sample SAMN15323441, study PRJNA562643) | freshwater metagenome | isolation source: river surface water | place: USA:Blue River Watershed | collected 2017-08-17 | reverse complement strand
ATAAACCGGTCATTTTCCATATCGTTCGCGCTTGGGAAGAATTTTACGCCCTGCAGAGAACTCGACAAGTAACTCCTTGGGTTCTGCACGGCTTCAACCAACCAAGGCAATTCCCTAGGTTATTGGATACCCCGGTATACCTCAGCATAGGTCCAGGTGCTTTATCCAACCCCGCAATGCATCCCTTGCTTTCAAAAATCCCCCTCGAGCGCTTGTTGTTTGAAACCGACGATAGCGACGAGGAGATTCAGACGGTTTACCACCGTTTTTGCGGCATAACAGGATTCGAACTCATGGCGTTATCTCAACAAATCGAACAGAATTTTTTGGCTATTTTTGGGGCATGAATCATTGGTTGGAAAGGTCGGAACTGTTGATCGGTTCAGAAAAACTCGAAAAACTGGCGAAATCGCACGTTATGATTGTTGGACTCGGTGGCATTGGATCGTTTGCTGGAGAATTCATTGCACGGGCGGGCGTAGGTACTCTGACCCTCATCGATGGCGACGTCTTCGATCCCACCAACAAAAACCGTCAGCTAACGGCCTTGGATTCCACCATTGGAAAAAACAAGGCGGTTGTTTTAGCCGAACGCATCAAGGACATTAATCCGAATGCCAAGGTAAATGTACTCGAAGAATTTGTAGTTCCAGAAAGGGTTTGGGAGTTGCTCAACGAATACCAACCGGACTATGTGATGGACTGTATCGACTCGGTTTCACCCAAACTTGCGTGGTTGCTCTGCTGTAAAAAGCAGAAGATTAAAGTGATTACCCACTTGGGGGCTGGGGGTAAATCGGATCCTTCCACGGTGCACGTAGCCAACTTGGTCGACACCCACAATTGCAAGCTGGGTTCCCACATCAAAAAACGCATCAAGCGTCAAGGCGCCTCATTGAGAGGCATCAAGGCCGTATTTTCTTCCGAATTGCAGGATAAAAAATCGCTTAAAATGACGGATGGAACTAAATTCAAAAAATCCTTTTATGGAACCATCAGCTACATGCCGGCACTCTTTGGCTTACACGGTGCGGCGGAGGTGATTCGGTATTTGAGTTCGCAAAAGGTTACCACAAAGAATGAACTTTGAAGCAAGGAAAACGTTTTAAAACCCGACCCTTACCATGATGTACACCCTACGCTTTATCCGCTTTCAATGGATCACCTTAATCGGTTTATTTTTGGTGATTTGTGCCGGCAGTTTTGTGCGCATCACAGGTTCCGGCATGGGTTGTCCGGACTGGCCTAAGTGTTTTGGACAATGGATTCCTCCGACCGCAGAATCGCAGCTTCCTTCGAATTATTTATCCATTTTTCAAGAGAAACGTGCGAAAAAAGCGGTTAAGTTCTGTGCTTTTCTGAGAAAATTAGGGATGGAAGAAACCGCTCGAAAAATCGAGACTGACCCTACGCTTCTGCAAGAAGAACCTTTTAATGCTGCGAGAACGTACACGGAATACATCAATCGATTGCTCGGATTTCTTGCGGGCAACCTGATGCTGGCGGGTTTCTTTTGGAGCGTGCTTTTCTACCGAAAGCGCTGGCTGTTAACGTTATCCGCCATCAACCTGGTGCTCATCGCCGTGGAGGCGTGGTTTGGTTCGATCGTGGTTGCAACGAACTTGGTGCCTTGGACAATCACCGTGCATTTATTCCTAGCCTTGGTCATTTTACTCATCCAACTTTACGTGATTTATCGGATTTCGCCGAAACATGGAGTGAAAATTCCTGTCAACCAACTGACCTTCTATATTTGGTGGGCGGTCTTTGCCATTACTTTTTACCAAATGTTTCTAGGTACTCAGGTACGAGAATACATCGACGCCCTAACGAAACAAGGTTTAGGCAGGGAGGCCTGGAGCGATTATTTGGGGATCGAATTCTTCATTCACCGCAGTTTCAGCTGGTTGGTGTTGGTGTTGTTGGCTTATTTGGCTTGGAGAAATGAACGTGGCGAAAAAATTTCCGTAATCCGTTGGGCTTTTGGGATATTGGGTGTCGAACTAACTGCTGGAGTCTTATTGGCCTACTTTGATTTACCTGGATTAGTTCAGACCTCCCACTTGCTATTTGCCGTAGTTTTGCTCGCATTGCTTGGCATGGGGGTTTATCGATTTCGAAAAACTGCTTAACTTTAAACAAACTTCTACCTATGAAACATTTTTTACTGCTTGCTGGAATGATGGCTGGGACCCTAAGCGCCCAAATCACTTTAGACCAAAACGACATGCCCTCCGTGGGCGACAACATTCCGAGAAAATCCGACACCATGACCGTTTTAGCCGGTCCCGGGGGCAGCGGTCCGAACCAAACGTGGAATTTCACAGCTACCAGCAACTATGTTATTACCGAGAATACCAGCGTGGTATCGGTAGCGTCAACGCCCAACGGAAACCAATTTGGGAATTCCAACATGGCCATGACCAACGACAACGCGAGTTATTTGTACTTTAATAAAAGTGCTCAATCGTTCACCACTCAAGGATTTTCTGGAGATTTATTGGGTTCAGGCATCATCAATGCAGTGTTCAACCCGGATTTAACCTTGCATCAATTTCCGAGAACTTTTGGTTCGAGTTTCAACGACAGCTATGTCATTGACGTGATTGTACCGGGGGCAGCCTTCAATCCCTTGGTAAGTCAGATCCGTTTTAAGCGATCTTCGATGGTCCACGACACCACCGATGCTTGGGGACAAATCACCACCCCGCATGGAACCTATGACGTATTGCGCATTCACACCACGGATGCCTTTACCGATTCGATATGGGCTTTGCCGATATTTCCACCAACTTGGAGTTTGGTGAGCACGAGCTCGGACGTTTCCAACAGCTATTCTTGGGTTGGAAAAGGCGGTAAATTGGCCATTGCGGAGATGAGTTTCGACACCCTAGGAGCACCAAAAATCTTCAAATGGACAGAACTTCCTGGAATTGGTGTGGGGTTAGAGGAGTCCAATGTTGCCAAACTGGAAATTTATCCGAATCCATGTGGCGATGCGATAACAGTTTCTGTTGATGTGGAACAAATTGGAGAAGCATATGCTGTGTTTGACCCGCTGGGAAAACGCATGCTTGAAGGAACTGTTTGCACTGAAGTACAACCCATCAGAATGGACAACTTACCTTCTGGAAATTATATCTTGCGCATTGGAACGCAATATTGTAGGATAACAAAATCCTAGGCCCTCGGCTTATTAACGGTATAATTCATAAGGAGAAACTTCGACGAGTTGTCCCTTGCGGTTTTTTACCAAATAGTTGACGTAATAGCTGAGGTCATTCCCTCCTACTTTAACCTCCACGATTACCGCACTGGTGGAATCCACTTTAAACCTTGCGACATCTCCGGGTCTAAACTCCGTGATTTCCAGCACGCGGTCGCGGAGTTTTGCATTGTAAATCACGGCGCGCATGGGATGGTAATAGTCTACCCAATCTTGCAAAGAATCACGCTTTTGAGTCATGCGCCGATACTCCTTTTGCATGGATTTAAGTTCCGAATTTAACTCCTTCATTTGTTCCTTGAAGGCCTTGGCTTGTTGCTCCGAGTTGCGCTTTTGGTCCAACAAGGTTTTTACCAATAAGAAAATCAAAACAGCCACCATCAAACCCACCACGGCGTAGATAACGATCTTGCTTAATTCCACTTTTTGGGGTGCTTCGGGAGGAGAAGTATTCATAATCGTATTCAAATTGTTTCACCGAAAGTACTTAAAAATTTAAGTTGTTAAAAATCGAATGATCAACCCCCCTTAAAAACCCAAGCCTTTAAATGCTTTAATCTCCTTGATTTTATGTTCAAATTCAGCTGCGGCCTCTGCTAATTCCTTTTCGTTGTTTACCGGAATCCAATGCTGCAATTCAATTTTGGAGGGAACGATTTTTTTACCCCAAAAGTCCACGCGAAAACCGGGCCATCCGACAAAAGTAACAGGAATAATTTTGATGAATTTCGCATTGAAAGCGCTTTCAAAGGTAAGTTCTAAGGTGGAAAGACCATCGTTCAATCCTTCAAAATCACTGAGCGTTTGCCAATTCTTCTTATCCACGGAATACATGAGATGAAAACGTGTTACATAACTTTTACCGTGAGGTGCTCCCTTAAGAACTAGTTGCGAAACGGACATTGCCTCGGGCAGCTCTACTTGCCACCATTGTTTATCGTCTTGTTTTGCGGCACACCAGAACGTTTTTTCGTTAGAAATTAAAGCGTGGTGGGCTTTGTGATTTTGCTTGTGATCGGAGGAAGAAGTAAACAGTGCTGATGAATTGCTCAAGATCCAGTAAGGATCGTTCAATGCAGCCTCACCTTTGCTCACGAATTTCCACGCTGAATCGTTATTGGCTTTATTCTGCATTTGTTCCATCAATTGCGCTCCTTTGAGGGAATCTCCGACGTGCAACACGACACCCGCCATCATTTGGTCTTGTTGCCACTCCATTCCCCAACCCAACCAATGCGCTACGCCCTTTCCGGAATACACATAATCCAAGAATCGATAACCTTTCATCCAATTGCGTTCACGGGTGATGGTATTGGAGAAAAGTCCTTGAAGCGATGGATTAATTTCCTCCAAAACCTCCGCCATTGAATTACCGAAACGGGTTAACACGGGTTGGGTTAACTTCAATCCAAGGAATGAGACATACGATTTTGAACAAGCATCCGCCAAAGCATTTAAAAAGAAGGAGGTCAAAGGTCGAGGGTCAAATAGTTCCAAATCCTCCACTTTACATTGGACTAAAAACTTACTGCGTTTAAAGTGGAAACGTGCATTTTCAAACGATAAACCTTCCAAGGACTCAAGGATTCTTTCAACAGGTTCATGGATTTCAGGTTGCAAATAACCCGCGCAGGAAATATAAATTAAGTAATTCAGTTCATTGTTAAAATAGTCTTGTTTGATTTGAAAACTAATGCACAAGGGATACCCTTTGATTCTTGGTCGGAATTCACGGGAAAAGTAACCCAAATGCACGCTACCTTTCAAACCATCGTTAGAAAGTTGGTTATCGCTCGAATCCTGGTTTTCCATTCCTTCATCCACTTCATCCACCCCTTGGTCGGAAGGAAGGTCTTCTTCCGTGGCCTCACTTAAACCGCAACCCAACAGAAGGTCTTCTAGGCTGGTTAGCTTACTCCTAATGAGCGCTTCATCTTGATCAATTACGTAAGACCCGTTGAGCATATTTTGGTAATCCCGGTTGACCGCCTCAAACACCCCCTTAAACAAGTTAAACGCAATATCAAAGCTATCGATAAGAACGGATGGATTGGCAATGATCTCCTCCACTTTATGGTAGAATTGAATTTGATCAAATCCATAAATAAAATCATAGAACCAAGGAAAACGGCTCATCGACTCGGTAAAGGAGTAATAGGTGTTATTGTTCAGGCTGTCCCATAAAACAAGGTTAGGGTATTTTTTCAAATCTTCCGAATACTCCATGGCGAAAGACTTCAAATGTTCTACAAAAACATTGAGAAGGAGACCATAATTTTCTAAGTCTTTGTAATCCTTCCAATCAGGAAGATATCCAATAGCAGCGCCGCCGGACGAATAAAGGGAAAAGTGCAGGGCTAGAATTTTCTTACTGGGTAAATTCTTAGGATATAAGGTACACCATGCATATCCTGTCATAACGCCAATTTGCCAATTGTTTTGTTTGGTATCCCATTCGGAATCTTCGTCCAAACATAGTTTTTTTAACCGAGATTGTACGAAATGGTCCAATGAAGCGAAAGCGGTACGATGCCAATATTCTTTGGTGCCGAATTTATACGAATCTTCCCTTATTTTAAAGATACTCTCCTTTGTCGCGTGTCTAAATACTCCCATACCAATCAACCACTTATGGGCTGCCATTAAACCTTGAAAATCGGTTAATTCCTCTATGGTAAACTGCAGTACCTTATTCCTTCGAACCTCATCCGGGTCAACATTCAAGGCAAAGGTTCGTTCCAAAAAAACTTTATCAAATGTTACGTTATCCACCCCGTATTGTTGCCCGGTAAGTTTTAACAAAAATTCGTTGTAGGTTTTCGTGGTTATAGCATGGTCAACGACCTCTATGAAACGTTTATCAACTTCAGGAAAGGGATCCTCAATGCCCATTTTTTGCGCTACCTCTAAAATCAAATGTTTAATTTGCTCTTTGGATAATCCCATACGGGTTTTACCAATAGACTCAAAGAAATTCAGCTCATCTAAGCTAATTTGTTGATCATCCAAAGCTGCCTTTATCGATTCTTTTAGATCTTCTACTGTCGCTTTGTTTCGGAGCTCCTCTTCTTCTTGGCGTATTTTCTCAACGGCTTCTTCTCCCGCGCGAAGTAGCAATTTCCAGTCGGAAAGCAACACGGTATCCTTGGCGGCAAATACCTTTATTCCTTCCGGATAATCGGCGGTTTTTGTCACTTCCATCGGTTCGTTGCTGTCTTCGCTGATCAGGGTAAGTACCCCCTGTTCATTGCTGTCCACCACAAACTGACGAAACTCCCAAATCTTCCCAAGTTCGTTAATTACCCGGTTTAAGCCGCTTTCTAAAAAAGGGTTTATAGCGTCAAAATATTCCTCGCTAAAGGGCCAGCTTACTACTTTTCCTTTAACCTCCTTGTGCGGATGAGCTACACGGTTTCTAAATTCTATCAAAACGTCAAAAAACTGCAATAAATTCACCTTTCCAGGTTGATTCTTCAACGATTGTGTAATCTGCTCCATGTAATTTTCATGGTTATTCTCTACCGCCGATTTCAGTGCGACATAGGCCTTAATGAATTGGGACAACTCCAGAAAATCGTGCGAACCGTGCAAAAGATCATGGATTTCCGAAGGTTGCTTTTCTTGATTTAAAAACTTGGAGGACTCCCGAAGCCAACCCTGATACACCCCAAAACCAAGGTTTTTTTTCTGTTGCAAAAACGACTTCTCCAGCGGAATATGTACCTTACCCATTTCTTTGTACTCGCCCAAAACAAACGAACACAGGTGCATTACGAGGGTTTCGCTAAGATCCAATAAATACTTCTGTTTGGCCGCTTTTTCTCGTGCCCTCGCTAAATCGCTGATCGTTTTCTCAAGGTTCTTGGGGAGTTGGTTTGTGATGTTCATAGTTATGTTGTTCTGCAGGGCAAACATACCTATTTTGAACCATCATAATACCGCATAAACATAATTATTTATTCAATTTATCTACCTTTGATACCCAAACTTAGCTATGAAGTTTCAGTACCATTTTATTCCACAGGGTGCAAAGGCTACTCACAACCTTGAAGAAAACACATTTACGGTGGATTACAATGCCGGAACGCGTGACAAGCCCAACCCAGTTGTATTAAAACTACCCGCGGATAGTACCGTCATTCTTGATACAGGCAATGAGCTAAAACCGGGGATCATTGACCACCATCAGCCCGGTTGTGAATACAGCAACCAATGCGTTGCGTCCCTTGTTGTTCAACATGCAGAAAAATATCTGGGACATTTCCTCGGCAAAGATGAAATTCACATCGTGACGCATTTCTTGCCCGATTTAGACGCCATAAGTGCGGTTTATTTCGCACAAAAATTCCTAGATGGGCAATCTTTAAGCGCATTTGATGAGTTGTTTTGCGATTATGTCACCATGGTGGATTTAGGTAAACTCATCTTAGATCCCGAGCATCCCGTTGGAATTGCCGCGCTCTGGTTGAGCCATACGTCCAATGTGGATTACAACATCGCCTATACCCAGGACTTCAACAAAAAACTCCTTCAAGATGGTTTATCCTTCATGGAAGCGGTAATAACCGTAACTAAAAAAGAAGAGAACCCTTGGATCAACCACGGATTTGACGAAGTAGCAAGCCTTCAACCTCATTGCGATAACATCCTCAATGATGCGCATCAATATGCAGAAGATTTGAGAAATTCTGTAACGGGTATTGTGGAACTTTACAACTCTGAAACACGAGGATTCGACGAGGTTGAAGTTATCATTTCAGAAGAAGCCAAGAGTTTCCTATGGAAATACTGGGTGCGCGGTGATAAGAAAAACACCTTGTTTAAAAAGGGCTTTGTGCTTACGTGTTTACATTACCCCAACAAATCCATCATTAGCGTTCCTTCCAACCTCCCATATGATTTGAAAGGCCTTGGATTGTACTTGGACCGTTTGGAAATTGCCTCCGTATTGAAACAATCCAAGGAGCAAGAATTAACCTTTGCGATTGAATCCTTGGTGAAAGGAAGCGAAGGCATCCCTCGGGTTGGATTTCACCGAAACGACCCTTGGTACGACGGACGCGGAGCGCACAACTTCACCATCATTGACGTACCCCGAGCTGGTAGTTTATTGGACCACGAAACCCTTGATGCATCCATCTTCGCTTACCGATTATGGAATGAATACGGTCAAAAGTTTAAGTTAGCATCGTTGGATGTTGCATCCCAAGAAGCCTTGTCTGCGGCAGAAAACCTTCCTTTGAACGAACGGCCGTACTTCAACAAAACAAACGACAATGCTTCGCTGCATGCCCTGATTGACGGCTACCACATTCGTTTGGGTATTGCACAGATCCAACACCTGTTGAATTCCCATGTTGATCACACGCATGACTTGAGCGAACGGAATTCAACCAGCATCAAAGCGTGGGTGGAAGCAGCAGGTAATCATATAGAAGCTTTGGTAACGGAACCCAGCAACGACGTATTCATCAACTCGGATCGCATCAAAGACTTCATGATGGAACTCCATCGGATTTCTTTTTCGCAGTATGACTTTATCGTAAAAGTGCGTCATTGGAGTGCTTTATTGGCGAAGTACATTGCTGAAGGATTCACTTTTTTCCGTTCAAACGCGTTCGACGATCAAAAAAACGAACTAATTGAAAAGTTGGAACCCTACATCAATCCGACCTTTGCAAGAGCCCTGCTCGATGTATGCCAAAGCCTTCCCGTGCAATCGTTTTCGGTACTGTTCATTAAAATCGAAAAAGACATCAAGAACACCGATTTATTTTACACCTTACTCGCATATCAAAGTGCTTTTAGCAAAGCTTTTTCACCTCATTCCATCAAAACTTTCTTCACCAACAACGATAAAATATCTTTGGACTGCACCAGCCTTGTACACGCTATTGAATACGAAAAATGGGACGAACCTTTCTTTGAAGAGGTTCCTCTATACTCCTACAACAGCATCAAGAATTATGCAGATGATTTATTCCATTTAATGGAAATGGAAAATCCTGGATCGTTGAATAACGTGGAGTTGCATCAATTTCAGCAAACCGATTTCAAACAAATTTTTGATGTTTCGAAGAAGGAAGATTCGCACCAATCCATCGAACATTTAATGGCCTTTTTCACGGCGAATAAAAAACGTATTATTCGGCAACTGTACGGCGAAAATTGTAAGGATCTGCGCAAAGCAAAATACGACATCATTGGAAAGATTGCTGCAGCGAATAAAGGCAAGGGGGGCTCTATACCGCAAGATATTGAATATCAAAGGTTAATAAAATGTTTGTTGGACCTGGATGTACAAGCCTTGCCCGATTTGCCATTCAATCAAACGAGATTGCTCATCAAAAACATCGAAAACTTAAATAAAGGGCAGGATGGACAACCAATAGTTCCTGAGAACTTCATCAACGAGCTGAAATTGTTCGAGGAATTAGGTTCGCTCGAGATGTTATTGATGCGATTGAATCGGTTTGTAACCATGGAAGAATTATGTGGCGAAAATCGAGCAACGAAGGAAGACGACTACATCCGAGGGTTAAACGAATTGACCTTTGAATTGGCGCGATTGATCAGTTTGTACATCAACTTTAACGATTCGGAAGAATTGGAGGAGAGTCTGGGACATTTGATGGACACGTTAAATCAGTTGAAGTTGGTTCCAGTAACAGAGGATCGCTTTGACACCGCTCAACTTCGCGAGAAAATAGCTGCCTTCATTTCGAACATTTCAGACGAAATTACTTTACCGGTCGATGATGTGGAAAGTCAAATAGATTTGAGTCTGAAGCAATACGAATCGCTTACCGGTCAAGGGGGCATTCTGTGGTTGGTAGACCGCTTGCCCCTGTATTACTGGGTAAGGCTTAAAGATGTTTTTTCCGGGTTTAAAACCTATTATAAAAACCGTATGTCCTTTTTTAGGAAGGAAATCAAAACGCTCTTAGAGGAGAGTGAAACCGGCAACGAATCGAAGCTGCAGGATCAGTACATTAAAACATGCAATCAACTCATCAATAGTTCGGTGGCTTTCGACTGGCAGGAACTCAAGGATAAAGTAGACGCCCTTTCGGATGACCCCGTTTCCAATGCGGTAAGGTCTTCGTTCTACGAAAAATACTTCTACTGGCTATCGCTTAATAAAGAAACAACCCTTGAAAAATTATACGAATTAAATTCTGAAATTCGTTTTGCCGAGGGGAAATCGAAAGATGAGATTTCCGCCATTGTAAAAAATCTCCCAAAAGCTGAAGGAAAGAATATAACACTCTACGAGTTAACGGTTGATTTTCAGCTGCATCAAATCATCAAACACAAGCCCGTTAATTTAATTCACAATTCTTACGATTTCTTGATTGAACATTTTATTACCAAATATCACATCGATAACGTTCGAGAAACCCTAAAGAAATTCAGCACTAAATTCCCATGGTATTACCGATACCTAACGGATAAAAAATACCTCAGGTTGTTGTTTGGATTCTTATTGTTATTAATTCTTGGTGCTGGAGCCTTTGATAGCACCCAATATGACGGAAGTCTTGCCCCTCTTCCCCAATGGATTTACAGCCACGTTGGTAAATTCACCTTTACGGCCATTTCAGAAACCGTTCACTTGATTTGGGGAATTTTCATAAGCATGTCATTCATTCTTCCGCTCTTGGCCTTGTTCCGATTCCTCTATAAAAGGTTCATTTTGAGGATAAAACCGGACGATTCCGACGGCGCCGATAAATTGAATTTTTTCCAGCTCATACAAACGATTGAAGGCAAGCGCTCGCATTTATTGTACATTCCTTTTGTGATCCCTTTACTTATTGTGGTGTTACAGATGTCTAACCCCGACACCATTTTACTAATTAACAAAATTGAAGGGGTGCGCTTTTTTACCACGCTTTTATTAGTAGTAGGCCTCACCATCTTATCGGTTCATAACTACGTGAAAGAAAAGAACGAAAAAATGTCGTCGTCGTGGTTAATGCAACGCACCGAACACATGCTTTGGTTGCACCTCATTCAAGCTTTTATCATCTCCGTTTTTGTTATTGATTTAATTTTGCGATTTCAGGTCTCCGTTTCGGATTTTAACGATAAAAACGGTGGACTGTATTTTTTAGGCATGTCAAAATTCATTGAGATCAAACGTGGGGTAATTGATGTGGTCATAATGCCAACCTTTACCGTCATGATAACGATTTTGACCTTGTTCTTTAGTTTCTTTATTGAAAAAATTTTTGGAGGTGGAAATGAATCATAAATGGCTGTTGGCCCTATTACTTTTTGCGGCATTTAGCTTAAATGCCCAAGTACTCAACGTGGACCGTACCCAAGGAAACGACACCGTGTTCCGAAGGAATAGGCTTTCGTTGAATTTGGGCTTCAACATGGACAAGCAGCGAAGGAATTTAGTCCAATTCGTTGCACAAGTGGAAAATGACTTGTTTTTTAAGAAAAAGAAATTGGTTTGGATTCTTTTAGCCAATACGGACGCTTCCTACAACGGTAAGGCCATCCTTGAGAACAACGGTTATTTTCAAACCCGGTTAAGGGATAACGATACCCGAAGAGTTTACCCAGATTATTATTTACAATATCAATGGAATGCCGTTTGGGGCTTACAACGGCGAGCCTTAGGTGGATGCAACTTGCGTTTTCGCTTTTGGGAAAATCGAAAGGATGATTTGTATGCGAGTATAGGTGCATTCTACGAATACGAGAAATGGAATCCGAAGATATCCGGTTTCGGTTTCCAGAACGATAGCCTAACAGCCATTGAACGACAAATACCGAGGCTGAATACTTCCTTAAAAACAGCGGTAAAACTCAGCGACGCCATCGATTTAGCAGCGAGCAGTTTTTTACAATTTCCCATGAATCAACAATTTCAAAATTTCTTTAATCCGCGATGGGTCTTGGATATGCGAATGTCCTTCAAAGTAACAAAACACCTTACGGTTCAGTTGCATTATGACCATTCGTACGATGGATATCGTCCCCTCCCGATCGATGAATACTATTACAACTTGAATGTGGGATTCTTAATTAATTTTTAGTGCTGAAGTAATAAGGAACTGACTTATTACCGTTTAATGAAAAGTATAACAACCCGATGATTGAATTTGCGCTTATTGTCGCCGCCGTAGTTTTCCTGATTTATTTCTTAGGCGGAAGGAGCTTGGAGGATTCGCTCCGAAAAGGCTTAGGTTGCGGCGTGAATATTATCCTATTCTTGGTATTGTTGGCAGTTGTAGGAATTCTATTATTGTTCTTTGCTGGGTAAACAAGGTTTGATGGATTCGCAAATCGAACCGCTCAATTGGGAAGTGTTGTACCAACATTACTACGAAGGTATATTTCCAATGGCGGATGCTTTGGGCGAGATTTCATGGCATTTCCCGGTTTATCGAGCGGTATTTTCCATCAACCGCTACCGGTGTAAAAAATCGTTGAAACCATACTTAAAACCGGGGATTTTCGAAGTGCGCATCAATCGAGCATTCGAAGAAGTCATTCGGAATTGCGCTGTTCCTCGCAAACCGTTCGACGGAACTTGGTTGAACGAATCCATGATCCGCGCCTACGTTGAACTGCACCAACGCGGATTTGCCCATTCGGTCGAGGTATATCAAAACGGCACGTTAGTTGGTGGCTTGTACGGGGTTCACATTGGGAGCATATTTTTTGGAGAGTCCATGTTCTCCCATGTATCCAATGCATCAAAAGTTGCATTTCACCACTTGATGCGAATCCTTCAAAAAAACCAATTCATGGTTTTAGACTCGCAATACCTCAACGATCACACGGAACTGTTAGGTGCGATTGAAATTCGGGATTTTGCTTTCAAGGCCCTAGTGTGCAGTGCCAGGGATATTGCATCGCCGTTTAATGACACTATTTAACCTCTAAATCAACAAGATTCGTCCAAAGACGGTCAAATTCTTGTTGAAATACAACACAAAATTCAGCATCATTTATTTTAACCAAATTCTCCTGATTATAAAGCGCAGCACTTCGGGTCCAGTTGTACGAACCGGTTAAAACACTTTTCTGATCGACGATCATGAACTTATGGTGCATTTGGTTCTCACTTGTATCCACTCGAACTGGAATTCCAAACAGGGATAATTCTTCAACATCTGAGCCTTCGTCATATACCTTATAGTTATCGGTAATGATTCGAACGTCGACTCCACGATCGTAGGCCTCTTTTATTTCTCCGCTGATGGCGTCATCGCTGATGGTGAAGACACATATTTCAATTGTACTGTCAGCTAATCGCAATGCATTAATGATAAGTTCCTTGCATGCAATACCTGGACTAAAAGCTATTTGATAATTTTTCATTTTAATGCCTCGTCTTCAAATTTGCTCAACACCAATTCCACCCTTCGGTTTAGACCTTTATGAGCCTCGGTATCGTTCTTTTCAAGCGGTTGGCTATCCCCTCTTCCTTCGTATGTCAAGCGGTTTTTTGCTATACCCTTGTTGATCAGGTAATCACAAATGGCTTTTGCACGCCCTTCGCTCAAATTCTTGTTGTAAGCCTTACCTCCCTCCGAACTGGCATGCCCGATGAAATGCGCGTGGAGGGACGGATTGTAGTTAAGATAATTAACCAAGGCGCTCAAGGCATCGTTGGACTTCGGTAAAATGGTCGTTTTATCGAAAGCAAAATAAATGCGGTCCAACAGGTTTTTTAATTGACATGGATCTTCGAGGTCTTCATCACCGTAGTATTGAAACAAATTCTCCTTTTCGGGAAAGAGGAACAATTTTGCCGTATCGTTGATAATTCGTCCTGCATATTGTTCAGCACCGGTAGTATTTTGTTTTGTGGAGCGGTAATTCAAAAGAAACGTACTATCCGGAAGCCACTGCAAGTTGTTCATTTTAATGTCATAACCCCATTTCGATTTACGCAGAATGTACTCGATTTGCTTTCGCGTATAACAAGGAGGGATAATCACAAATTGCAGCATTTTCTGATAATCCCCAACGAGATAGTAGCCTCGAATAATGCGGCCTACGTCAGCTCCCCAAGGCGACATTACGGGATTTCTCCACGAGGCTAAGGATGGGGTTTTGACGGAAGAGTCCACGGGAGTGGAAACCGTCTTATTGGAAGGATTAGATTCGGGCTTTGAAGGGTCATTGCTGCAAGCCATCAAAACCATAACCAATATGGTAAAAAAGAAGAATTTAAACATGGGTAAACATAGTTTGAAATGAGGCATTGAAAAGGAACAATAGCACGAATGTAGTGGATTAATTTATGAAATGTAGTACATTCGCTTGAAAAAACATGATTATATCTGCTGACGACAAGCTCAAGTTTCAGGAGAAATTACTGAACCGTATTTCTGGAATCATCATTTTATTGAACGTAATCCTTATTGGAGTTGAAAGCAGCATCCGTGGTAACCTAACAGCAGATTGGGTCTTTGCCGTTTTAGACATCGTCTTTGTTGGGTACTTTACCTTTGAAATTGCGTTTCGCATTTTTAAACTACGACCAGCTATATCCGAATTAAAATCATCCATTATTGAATTATTAGACCACTATCGAATCAGTAATTTGATGGACGAGGAAGAACGCCGCAAAAACTCAAAGCATATACTTGAGGATAATGTCAGGGATGCTAAAATTGAAGTTATAGAAAAATGGATTTGGTTACTCTTTGACTCCTTTCTTGTATTAGCTAGTTGGATTGCCTTTGCCAAGCACTTTGTGACCCACCCTGAACTGATCATGTTGCTTCGGATTCTTCGCATCCTTAGGATTTTTCGCATTTTCAGCATCAGCGATTATATCAAGAACATCGAGAAGAAAATTGCTGCAGTCATTCCAACCATCTCCATTTTTTTAATCCTAATCTTTCTTCTGGTTTACACCTATGCCATTCTAGGGATGAACTTGTACAATTTTCACCGTTTTGAAAACCTGGATTTTTCCAATTTATACGAAGCCATGCTAAATCTCTTTATGCTGATGACCAATGGATGGTCAGGTATATTGAATGAATTGAGAACTTATGAGGCCATCAACCCTTTGATCACGGACTTTTATATGATTTCGTTCTTTATTTTTTCGGTAATGATTACGCTGAACGTTTTTTTAGCTGTCATGACCTCGGGAATTCAAGACCGATTGGCAAAAGAAAAAAATCAAAAACCTCAGGGCCAAATGCAGGAAAACTCGGATATTCACCAAGAAATTGCTTCATTAAAGAAAAGCATAGAAGCTTTAAGAGAAGCTTTGGAAAGAAAAAAAGATTGATCCTACTTAGACTTCTTTTCCTTATCCGTTTTTGAAGTTTCAAAAACGTACTTTTTCAATACCGTATTATCTTCTATGACCCGTGAGGCAATGAATAAATACAGCATCACAAATACGGCGGCTAGAAGCAGGGCAAAACTAATCATCCAACTAGCGATGATGAGTACAATGAGAAAACAGAATAACCCGGCGAAACGAAACATTGAAATAATTTTCAAATTGGATTCAAGCAACAATTTTTGTTCTTGACAATTCGCGATTTGAACTTGAATTTGTTTTGTATAATGGTCCTTTTTCCATTTTTCCTTAACTTCTTCTTCCTTATCGTTGTAAAACTTTGCAATGTTTAGGAGTCCTCTTACCGTTTCAATGTTCTTAATAATCGGAAAGCGTTTAAATAATACCACCATGTACATCAAGGAAGAAATTACCGATCCTACCAATAAAAAACCAAAGGCAAATTTCAAGGATAAATGGTCTACCAATGTAAAATCGAAGGTGGGGTTTGCTAAAAATCCGTTAACAAACTGAATGTATTCCTCTTTTTCATTGCCGTTTAATCCCATGATTTGAATCACCGACGAAAAGGTCAAAGCCCCTAAAAAGACGCTTTCTATGAGGAAGGTTTCCAATTTCTCTTTATAAATATTGAAGTCCTTGTCCAATTCTGTTATGTATTTATCGTTCCAAAAGTCTAAGTCAAAATTCTGAATGAAACGCTCCTCGTTGAGGTACATTTTAAGTTGTAACAGTTCCGCCTCGGACAAAAGCCTTCCACTGAAGTACACTTTTTCGATGTCTCTTTTGATAAAGATGCAAGAGTAAATGTTCGAATAAATGAATCCCATTAAAAAACTAAGCAATAAAAAAAACACGTGATACCAAGCAAAAGACGATGACAACCAGAAAATGGAGCTTGAAACGAGGCAAAACACAAGTCCATATACAAGCGACTTTAGTAAAACATTCGAGGTGTCACTGTAGATGAACAAACGCTGCCTTTCCGGTTCTTTGGTAAACCCCGCATCTGCATACCCCTCATAGGCCATTATTCGATTTTTTAGATATACATTTGCTGCATTAACCCTTCGCTTTGCATAATAAATGGTTATGAATAAAAGCACAAAATGCAACACATAAAAGGCAATCCCAAGCCCCAGAGTATAACCCTTTTTCAATCCAATGATAATACCGACAAAACCTACCACTAGGCGAAAAATAATGTCCGCGTATATGAAAAATGAAGACTTATTAAGATAAATGGAAATTTCCTCCGAACTCGGAGCCATTCTGTTAAAATACGGTTTAATGATTCCTCTTAACATAAAAAAGATTCTATTTTGAAGCGTTTAAATCTCGATTCCTCATTGCTTTCAATTTACGCAATCCAAGTCGCCACATGTAAATATCGAACACTACAAAGGCAATGAGCAAGGGCAGTACTAGTAAAGGAAAAGATTTACCTTTCGCTCCCATGTACATGAGAATAAAATCGTACGTTCCATGTAAAAGAATCGGTATGAACAAACTGTAGATACGATGCTGTGAGGCAGCAGCACCTTGTTCGAACTTGGAGAGCGACAGATAATAGCCCATGGGGACCGCAAAAAGCATATGACCAGGAACCGCCAAAATCGCCCGTAAGATGGCCACCGACATTCCACCTTTCATCACGTAAAGAATGTTCTCAACAAGGGCAAAGCCCATGGAAATAAATATGGCGTATAGTATGCCATCGTAGTACTGATCAAAATCTCTTGCGCGTTGAATTACCACCCAAAATACGAGCCATTTCGCCAATTCTTCGGGGATTGCAGCAAGGAAAAAGGCACGATAAAATTCTGCAAAAAAACCCGAAGGCATTGCGTTTTCAAAAGCTGAAAGCGGTTGGGAAAACAGCAGAGAAACAAAAACAGAAACCACCCCTCCAAAGAAGGCGATTACGACCATCTTAAGAGGTTCTTTTTCCAAATCATGCCGGTAAATAAGGTACATTATCAGTAACGCTGGAGCAATAGACGAAAGCAGTAACGTCATAACAATTAGATTTAAATTATATTTTCGAAAAATAAGGTTAAAAAAACAAAAAATCAATTATCATTGAATCAAAACTCATAGTTTTGAAAAAAAAACAAATGAAATTGCTATCCTTCTTCGTTCTTTTATTGCCCGCAGCTTGGATGATTTCGCCGCCCTCTCACACTGGACTTTGCGGGGTGGATGTAGTTAAAGCTTATTCACAAAATATTCTAGGTCAAAACGTAGGTTATTATATCAACCTAAAAAACAATTCCTCTAAAACCGTTGATGCAGTGAGTTGGACTGCCAATTTCTACAACAACTTTGAAGATCTTAAAGGAAAGAAAACCGGTAAATGGGAATCTGGAAATTTCACGAGTGTTGCAGAACCCGGCGAAACCATGACGGACCTTGAAGGGGCTTGGATTGATGGTGCCACCAAGGTTTTTATCAAGGTAACACGGGTGCATTTTACCGATGGAAGTTCCTGCGGTAAATGAGTTAATGCTTCTTGATTAAACGGTTTTTTTCCTTTCCTAATCCACTAAGGTATTTGCAATCAAGTAATTCCTGCATGGAATGGAAAGGTATTTCAGGTTTTTCATATCCGTATGCAGCTTCGAGGGTAATTACTTTATTGTTATCTCCGCAACTTACATCCACGTCCACCATCTTCATTTGGCTTGGGTGTTCGTAACCGCAGGCATGCACCATTTGAAGCGATTCTTTTCGAAGTGAATTAATATAGTTTCCAAAACGGATTGCTTGTACCGCAGGTTCCAATCCACGTTGAAGCCGCATGCTTTGTGTAGCAATTCCTGTTGGACAATGTCCGGTGTGGCATTCTTGAGCTTGAATGCAACCAATGGAAATCATGGCCTCACGAGCGATGTTGATTACATCTACCCCCATAGCAAAGGCCTTAAGGACTTCCGATGGAAAACCAAGTTTTCCCGAGCCAATAAAGACGACGTTGTTGGTTAATCCACGTTCCATGAAAACGTTGTACACTTCACTAAAACCGAATACCCATGGCAACGCGACGTGTTCAGCAAACGATGGAGGCGCAGCTCCGGTTCCGCCTTCTCCCCCGTCAATGGTTATGAAATCAGGCCCTCTGTTCTCATTTTTCATAATATCTGCCAACTCTTTCCATTGTTCAAGGTCGCCCACAGCAGACTTAACCCCAACCGGCAAGCCCGTGCTTTCAGCAAGGTATTCAATAAAATCAACCAATTCACGAACGTTGGAAAAAGCCGTATGGTAAGTGGGAGACAATACATCTGTATGCGGTTTAACCCCGCGGATTTCGGCAATTTCTCGGGTATTTTTTGAAGCCGGAAGCACCCCTCCTTTTCCGGGTTTAGCTCCTTGCGACAACTTAACCTCCAACGCCTTTACTTTTCCTGGATATTTATCAATCACAAGTCGTTTCAAAGTATCCAAATCAAAGTATCGAAGTCCGTCATCTTTGGTAACACCACATCCAAAATATCCTGTCCCAATATGAAATATAACATCTCCACCCTTCATGTGGTAAGGAGAAAGTCCACCCTCGCCCGTATTATGGTAACACCCCACCATGCTCGCCCCCAAATTAAGAGCCATTTGGGCATTCGCAGACAAACTGCCATAACTCATCGCAGAGATATTGATTGCAGAGTAAGGACGAAAAGGAAATTTCCTATTTCGACTGGCACCAATCACCTTGGCACTGGGCATAAAATAAGGATCGTTGGATTCATTATTGATGTGATTACCGTCAACTTTAAATGGAAACATCTTTGGATTGACGAAAATATGCCCTGGACGGTATACATCTTTATCCGTACCAAATCCTTCGTAATTATTCGTTTTTCGCGCAGAGTTTTCAATCCAATTCCGTTGACTGCGGTTGAATGGTAGTTCCTCCCGATTGCTGGCGATAAAATACTGACGAATTGGAGGTCCTAACTTGATCAATAAATTCCTCATCCTTCCAATCACTGGGAAATTCCGAGTAATAGCATTCTTTTTTTGGAAAAAATCATACAAAAAGACTACCGCAATAAAGGCAACAATTGTGGCAAGGAAAATATAAATGAAAAGCATAGCATTAGGTTTACTTGCAACAAAAATAAAAAATAGACTTACTAACTAACCAGTTTGTCGAATCGATCAACAAAACACCAATCATCCAATAAGCCTAAAAATGGAAGATCGTCAGGAATAAGATCCCGCTCTATCTGCAGATAGCCTATAACCAAAGGAAACAGTTCATGATCTGGCCCCAAGGTGCTTTGTAGATCTGTGATTTTAGCTTGTAAGATATGTTCGAGATTTACGGAGGTACTTTGACGTTGTGGAATCTTCGGCTTTGGGGGAATATTCAGCGTTTTCAAATACGAAGTAAAATGATCTTTTTCCTTAAATAACCATGCTGTATGGGATTGAAACGGGGTAAACTTGGATAATAAGGAAAGAAAATGGGGTAAGCCGGGAGGATACAAACGAGTTAACGTAAGCCATGCCCATTCCGAAAGATCCATCTTCATGAGCTGTTGAATCCGTTGGGCTCGATGGTCTTTACCCGGTATACCGAATAAATGAAGGAATAGATCTCCTGCATACAGATACACCTGATCAAAGCGCTTCACCAACGAATCATGGTCCATCGAGTCCGGGTGACAGGTTAAGAAAAATGTTACGTCGGATGTGAATTCCGAGGGAATTGGCGTAAGCTCCTGAACCTCCTCGAAGAACAGGTTTTCAGCGTACAAAGCCAAGCCTTCGTTGCGGGTCAGGGAAAAAAAATACGACAAGCGCCAAAAAAGTTCATGGGATTTAGGGTTTAAAAGCAACCGCGTAGACGCTTTATGCGTTTGATAGATCGCTCGGGTATCGGCTATGTTACGGTAATCCAAAGCATGCACCATTTCGTGCAAAAGTATGCGGCTTAAAAATTGGGGTTTGTACTTTTGGGAAATTAGCCAATGGTGATTTAATTCAATATAAAACGTGCAGTGATCGGACCGTTGAGCATCAAATTTCGCATACCATTGGTCGGAGCCTAAAGCCGCAGTTGATAAATGCAGGGTGCAGTCGCCGTTGAATTCGAAAAGGGAGGCCGCATAACGAACGGCTTCAAGCAAATGGGATGTCGCTTCGGCACCTAAGTTTAGGTCTTCTGGCCAACGAACATGAAACATGATCTTAAAAAAAACAAAGGTAATCGAAAAAAAATGGTAACTTTTTGCTTAAAGTTGGTTATACACCGACTTTCTTTGCGTAATGCCCTCTGATATGACTGAAAAAATACACTATGACATCCAAAAAACACAAGAAACTAAAAATTTTATGGGTCGGAGAAACGGCTTTTGAGGCCTATCAATCGACCGATATGCACGTTCGTAAAAGTTTCAACCATGAGATTCTCATGTATGAACCCAGCGATAAAAAGAGTTCAACCAAGATTAACTATTTAAAAAACAAAGAGGACCCGAAACCGCAATACAATGAAAAAGATTTATCCGAATCGATTAAAACGTTTTTCGAAGCAAAATCCACGACAGAATATGCCTTGCTGGTTGGGAGCAACTTTGAACTAATGGTGCATCAGGTATTGGAACAATTAAAAGAAATAAAAGAACCAAAGAGTTATTATGGCACGCATGAAAAATCAACTGAGCCCCATTCCCAGTACATGTTGTTTGAACCCACGTTGTACAAAAAGGAAGTTACGAACGGATCCAAAGCTGTTATTGAGGATGCAGTCTTTTTAAAAATAAAGGCCTTGTTCTTGGATTTTGAAGAAGCGCTCGGATCTACTACCCAAAACTATGGTAAGTATTTCAAGCAAACCTGGGAAATCGATCAAGACGCGCCGATTTTTGATGAATTTTTATTTAAGTATTTAGAAAATAAAACGAGTAATAACCCCTAAAAACCCGATTAATTTGAACCGAGACCTGATCCTTAACGAAGTCATCCGCCGAAATTCCGGAATGTTGCGAAACATTATCCGTAAGTACTTTAAGCAAAATGAAGATGACATCTACCAAGACCTGTGCCTTCACCTACTCGATAAAATTCGCAACGCTGAAGAGGATGAATTAAGCAAGTGGTCCTCAGGGGCATGGTTGAATACCGTTGCGAATAACCGGTGCAAAGATTTTTTGCGGCATCAAAATTCAAAAACGTATCAAGCAACGCAGGGGATGGAATCCCTGAACCATTCGGATGACGCATCGGAATTCGACCGACGAATTTTTGCAGGGGGCCATAATGAGTTTGAAACGAATGACCCCTCCCTTAGTAAATATGTACTCGAAATCAATTCCGTATTGAAGGAATTTGCCCTTAAGCATCCCAAGGACGCGATGTACATAAAACGGCACTTCATGGAGGGAGTGGATGTAGGCAATATCGGGCGTGAATTTAACGACATCAATCCATCACAAACCATCAAGCGTGCAGTACAAAAACTAAAAAAAATGATCAATTCTGATGCCTTACTGGAGCGCTTCGACCTTTTCTTTAGTACCGATTTTGATGAATAAAACGGTACTTCAAAAAAAAAATGATGCGCCCTGTTATTCAGGGTTTTTTTATGCGTAAAACCTTCAGTTTAAAAATCAATTCTCCATGCCAAGAAAATCCAAGCCTTCCTTAGTACCTATCACAGAAGCCCTTAACACTATTTACAAACAATCCAAGGGATCTGGTTTACAACCCGAGTTGTTTTCTGAAATCAAAAACGAAGTATATTCCATTGGACAATACCTTGGTTCCAACGAGGAGGAGGCGTTCATGTTTGCGGTTGTTTGCGCAATGAACTTATTTGGCGAAGAAGTAGAGAGCCACGACCTGATACGTTTTTTCGACGTTACCCCCTTCGAACTTGTTAACCATCTGCAAACCTTAAATACGCTCAGCGATAAAGGGTTGTTAGTACGTCAAAAGAACCGTCGTCGCTTCAGTGAGGGTTTGAGAAAATACCATTTCATCGTGGCGCCTGCCATCCTCAACGCCATACTTAACCATCAGCCCATGCCGAAAGAGGAGGTGAAAGAAATTTCGGACGTGGTAGAGGTTTTGGAAAAGATTAATGACTTTTGCCAAGAGTGCATTTCAGAAAACATGGATGCCAACGATTTATATGACGAGGTCAACGAAACACTTGAAAAGTACAAGCATTTTCCCTTCATCGCTTATGTGCTCGGTTTGGATTTAACGAACGCAGACAGAATCGTTTACACGTATGTTGTTTGGAAATCCATCAATGGCTGTCTTTCCGTTGATATGGATGAACCCATCAACTCGTTTTTCCGAAGGTCCTCGAACCGGGTTCAATACCTTCAAGGTATTTACAATGGGAGCAATAAACTCATCAAATACGACCTGATGGAATTCAGCAGTGGGCGATTTTTCAACGATTTGGATTTTTTACTTTCGGATAAATCCTTAACGCTTTTGCAAGAAAACGGATTGACCGTTGTTAAACGAAAAACGAGTAAAAATGCCATTTTACCAGAGAACATTGCCCAGAAAGAGCTTTTTTACGAGGCCGAGGAGAAAGCACAAGTAGACGATTTGCGAGCGATGATGGAGGAAGAACGCTATGCCAACCTTATGCAACGCCTAAGCAGCAAAGCGCTACCTCAAAACCTCAACATCTTGCTATTCGGTGCTCCCGGAACGGGAAAAACGGAAACAGTTTACCAATTAGCGAAAGCTTCGGGCCGCGAAATCATGAAGGTTGAAATAAGCCAATCGAAGAGCATGTGGTTTGGTGAAAGCGAGAAATTAATTAAAAAGATCTTCAAGGACTACACAGAACTAGCAGCACACACCGTCAAAGCCCCAATCCTGTTGTTCAACGAGGCCGATGCCATCCTTTCTTCCCGCAAATCGCGCTCGAATAGCCCTGTATCACAAACGGAAAATGCGATGCAGAACATATTATTGGAAGAATTGGAAAACTTCAAAGGGATTTTCATTGCAACCACCAATTTGGCTGAAAACCTGGACAAAGCCTTTGACCGTCGATTCTTGTACAAAATTGAGTTTCATCGTCCAGGACTAGCCGCAAGAGCTGGGATATGGAAATCCAAATTACCTGAACTCACCGACGGCGATGCAGAGGCTGTGGCCAAAGAATTTGATTTAACGGGAGGACAAATCGACAACGTCGTGCGCAAGTTGGAAGTGCAACGTATTTTGCACGAAACCCCCATCGAGTTGGACTACATTTTGAAGTTGTGCGCACAAGAGGTTGTTTTGCAAAAAGGCATCAACCGCATTGGTTTTGGAGGATAAAAACGATGCAACCTTGCAAGGATTTCGAAAGGGGCATTGGTGCACCTTACCTTTGAGCCAAAATTTTACTATGACAAAGCGATTTTACAAAGAAAACCAGCTGTGGTACATTGATTTACCGGAGTTTATAGAAGCCGGTCTCGGGAACAAAAACAACTTGCTAATGGTGGATGGTGCCGATGAATTCCTAGACCGTATTAGTAATTGGGGTACGGAAGTTTGGATTTCCGTGGATACGGAGCCTTTTGCAGAAGCGGATTATTCATTGATTTCCCATGCTTACGGCAAAAACCAAGCCTTGTTGGATCAAGTAGGTCACGCTCCCGTGGGATATGGAATGTACTACTCCGTTCCGGAAATGAACGGACACACGTTATGGCTATGTCCAGTAACCGAATACGTATTTCAAGGAGAATATCCGAGGCAGATATGGGTCAAAGTGCTTCAAAAGGGGGGGGCACAGAATTAATGCCTTCCAAAACTAGCCCGATGCAAAAACCCATTTCCTGAAAAAGCGTTACTTTTAGCTTATGATAAATTATAATCCTAAGAATTGGATTGATTTGATTTTTTCAATCAATCATAGCGACACCATACGAACGCTTTGGAAACCTATGATTTATGTGGGTATTCTCACAGCAGGAATGGTGGTATTCGAGCAGTTCTTTCCTCACAAAAGTTTTGCAGAACTTACCAAAGTTTTTCAATTGTTGGGGTTTGTTCTTTCGTTATTGTTGCTTTTTAGAACGAATACGGCCTATGACCGATGGTGGGAGGGGCGAAGGTTATGGGGCTCAATTGTAAATGACAGTCGGAACTTAGCGTTAAAACTCAATGGCCTAACCCTGAGCCACGCGGAACGCGCTTGGTTTGCTAAATTCATTACCTGCTTTGCCATTTCCACAAAAGAACACTTGCGAAATAACCGCTTAATAGACTTCGACTTTGAATTTACCGACGAAGAAAAAGCTCAATTAGGAGTTGATCAAGGACAAAACACGGTTCATCTGCCCCTAGCAATAATGAATTTAATTCGAACCAAGCTCCCAAAGTGCTCTGTGGAGGAACGCATCAGCCTAGAGCAAAATTTAAACGGTCTGGTGGATAGCTTAGGAGGATGTGAGCGAATCAGAAATACGCCCATTCCTTTTTCTTACAGCTTGTTTTTTAAAAAATTCATCTTCATCTTCGTTATCATCCTTCCACTGGGCTTTGTTGAACAATTCGGATATTTTGCCATTTTACTGGCTGTTTTTTTCTTTTATGTATTGGTGAGTGTTGAATTATTAGCCGAAGAAATTGAAGATCCATTTGGTTTAGATGAAAACGACCTTCCATTGGACAACATCTGTGAAACCATTCAACAGAATTGCGAACAAATCTTGTTAACAACATCTTTATCAGCGAATTAAGGGGTATGCTTCGAAAGCGACCACGAATCCGCTAACGATACGGTTTTTAGGTAAAAACCCCAGCCCGCAGCCAATTAACAGGAAGTTTAATTGCCGATATGTACCTAGATAACTTTGCTGCTCTCGATATTATTCAACTCCATTTGCCGTGTATATCCGTCCTTCAACATTATCTCGTACTATCAATTTCTGGTTTTTAGTTGATTTTTTGTTAAGTTCTAAATTAAAAATCCCGCTCTCGCGGGATTTTTGTTGTGGTCCCACTTGGGCTTGCCTCGATTGCGCTGTGCTACACTCGGCATGAACTTCTCGCCCAATCCATTTAAACGTAAAATCCCGCTCTCGCGGGATTTTTGTTGTGGTCCCACTTGGGCTCGAACCAAGGACCACCTGATTATGAGTCAGGTGCTCTAACCAACTGAGCTATAGGACCAAAGTTACATT
>JACCDP010383714.1_pt1 | contig 25683 bp, 38 predicted proteins | sample 7445841 | NCBI WGS metagenome assembly JACCDP01 (sample SAMN15323441, study PRJNA562643) | freshwater metagenome | isolation source: river surface water | place: USA:Blue River Watershed | collected 2017-08-17 | reverse complement strand
GGCATCACCGGCCGCACGAACGACGCCGGCAACGGCGCCCACCGTGGCGGCAACACGTTCACCCGCATCATCTGCATCAACTGCACGACCGGCGACTTCGGCAACGAGTCCCTGCGCCGGGTCCACAAGGGCAGCCGGGTCTCCGACCTCACGGCCCAGGGCCTCGCCAAGGTCCAGCAGGATGTCGGCGACCTCGTGAGCCGCAGCGGCGACGCCGCCCGGTTCTTCATCGACGCGTGGGGCTTGCTGCGCGAGACCCCCATCACGAAGGTGGGCCGGATCGCCGACCCCAAGGTGTTCCTCAAGAACCTCGTCAGCAGCGGCGACCTCGACGCCGACGTGGGCCGCGACGTGATGGTCGAGGCGCTGCTCCGCGGCTTCGACGTCGAGCCGGGCGAGACCCTCGCCGAAATCTTCAACGCCGTGACCCGTGCCGCCCACGACGGCATGCTCGACGAGGCGCAGCGCTGGCGCGTCGAGCGTGCCGCTGGTGACCTGCTCCCCGTCCTCGCCAACCGCGCCGCCGAGGCGTGACCCCTCGGTGACCCGGCTCCCTGTGCCCACCCCTCTTCATCGCTTCTCCGGGTGCGCATAGGTCGAGCCGGGTCACTCTCCCCCTCTCCATCGTCGCTGGTGGACGAGAGCCATCGGCTGCCCGTCAGCAGACCGGCAGCGGATGTTTCCCGCCCGCTTGACGATACCTTACCGCGTTGCTAACAGTACACCCGGAGACCACACCATGACCGAGTCAGAGGCCCACACCCTCGCCCATCACCTCGACTTCGTCCGCACAACCCTGCGCGAGCGCATCGAGCTCATGAAGCCGCTCGCCGAGGCGGGCAACCTTCACGCCGCTGGCCACATCAGCGGCATCCAAACGGCGCTCCTCTACGTCGGCATCTTCGACACGTTGGTGCCGAAGAATGAAGAACACGCAGTCCCCCCGACGGCACAGCCGTAACACGACGCACAAAAGAGGCCACCACTCTATGACCGAGTCCATCATCGGGTTGATCTGTCCGGCTGCGCTGCTGGTCGGCTACCTTCTCGCGTTCATCTCCATGACCCACCCGGCTGGGCGCTTCGACAACCGCTGGAACCAGGACGACAACAATGAAGACCCGTGAACCCGTGACCATCTCCCTGACCTCGAACGACAACCGCGCCGTGGCGACGCTGACGCTGCCCGGCATCGACAGCGGGGCGACCGTGACCCGCTCCGGCCGGGACGACCGCGAGGCGCTGGCGTCCACGCTGCGCGCCCTCGCCGACCTCATCGACAGCCGGCAGCGCATGGCCCGGCGCGAGGGCGACACGACGTGGGTCCGCATCTCCGTGGACGTGGACGTCAAGGTGCCCGAGGCCGAGGCCCTGCGTGCCGAGGCGCTCGAGGAGCGCAGCATGACGGGCGACGGGGCGGCCGCGTCCGAGCTGATGGACATCTCGCTGGCGTGGCTCGGCGCTGCGCTGCACGACCCCGAGGCGCGCGACTGGCAGGCGTTCTCGTGGAGCCGGACGGAGGAGTGCGATGACTTCAACCTGGCATAGCGTCGCACTGATCGGCGGTCTGCTGCTGGTCTGTGCCGGGTTGCTCATGCCCGGCTGCGAGAAGGCCGACCCGCGTGTGACGCTCGCCAACGAGACCATCCGGGTCGACTACGAGGACGGCGTGTCCTGCTACCACCGGGCGAGCGCCATCTCCTGCACCTACGTCCCGACCCGCGCGCCGCACGGGCCGTCGGCCCCGGCGGTCTTCGTCGAGGACATCATCCCGCCCCGGAGAACCATCCCATGAACGTCACCATCGACTACACGAACTGGCGAGGCGAGCGTCGGCAGCGGCACATCCGGCCTGTCCGGTTCTACTTCGGCGAGGTGTCGTGGCATCCCGGCCCGCAGTGGCTCATGGACGCCGTCGACCTCGACCGTGCGAAGGAAGACGACCGCACCCGCACGTTCGCCCTGTCGGGCGTCCACTCTTGGAGGACCACATGATCATCGGAACCCTGGAGGACATCGTGCTGCGGTTGGACATGCGGGTCAACACGCTGGAGCGTCGGCTACAAGCGGCACGGCCGCCGGTTCGCACCGAGCCGGAGTCCCCGGACCTGGGCGACCTCGAAGACACCATCCGGTCGGCGCCCGCTGACATGCTGGAGGACACCATCCGGTCGTTGTACGTCACCATCGAAGAACTTCGCGTCCAGCTCGAGGACGCAAAGCGCACCGAGCGTGACCTCGACGCCGAGGTGGCGCGGCTCACGAAGGAGAACCAGCGGCTCACCCAGTTAGCGTGGGAGGCGCAGGCCCAAGTCGACAGGCTGAAGCAGCACAACGACGACCTCGCTCGCGACGCGGGATCGCTCATCGGGGCGCGCGCTCTGAACGAGGCGCTGACGCAGAAGCAGCACATGCTCGAAGCGAAGAACCGCGACCTCGAAGAACGGCTGGAACGACACCGCGACTGCATCGACCGCACAGCGGACGCGCTGGAGCTGCTCGGCTTCCAGGTCTTCGCTCCCGGCACCGACATCTGCGACAACGACTGACCACACCAACGAACGGACCCCGGCCACGCGCCGGGGTTTCGTCGTTCAGGCCGTCCGGGTTCCGGCCACGATGCGCGCGAGGCGCTCGTCGAAGTCCACGTCGACCCGCACCGCGGTCTCCACCTGGGCCGTCTGCTTCGTCGGCAACTCGACCAGCCCGCAGCGGTCGAGGATGATCTCGGCCGCCTTGAGCCGGTCCTTCGGGGTCGTGCCCTCGTCGCCCATGAGATCGACCAGCGTCGACAGCGCGGCCTCGGCTGCGTCCTCGAGCTCCTGCCCGAGGCTCCGCTTCCGCAGGTCGCGCCCCTTCTCGATGGCCGCCTTGATCGCCGGGTCCTCGGCCCAGGCCCACACGATGTGCGGGCGGACCCGGAGCCGGCGGCTCACGTCGCGCACCGTGTAGCCCGCTTGCAGGAGTTGGGACGCCACCGCGCGCGTCTCCGGGTCGGAGGAGAACTGCGTCTGCTCGGCGAGCATCTCGACCACCTCGCTCTCCGCGGCCGGGGTGACGACCCTACGAGGCGCCTTGGTGGTTGGTGTAGCAGAAGGCGCCACGTCGTAGTCCGTGCGCGCCGAGTCTGGCAGGTCGGCGGCGTTCCTGCTCGGTCCTGGCTGGATGGGCTTCTCGGTCCTCGGCATCGGCACCTCGACGACAGCATAACCGCAGCGTCAAGACGTTGCAGCCCTTGCGCACCGGGTTACGTCGAAGACGTCGGGGTTCCTGCGTTCTTCTTCTTTTGGTAGGCAAGGCGCCGCTGCACGCGCGCCGGAGACCGCACCCGGATCGCCATGCGGCGAGCGTGAAGGTGGCAGAACGCGCCGCGCGCCCCGTCCACGTTGAAGTCTCCGCGGTTGCGGCACTTCGCGCCGGAGTGCGGCTCGATGATGTAGGCGCACTGCTTCATGGGCCGCTCGCGCCGGTGCATCGACGACGGCATCTCGTCGAACCCCCAGGTCATGTTCATCGGGTCCTCGAAGCACAGCGCGTCGATGCGCTTCGCGAGGCGCAGCGCACCCGGCACCCCGATCTCGTGCAGCAGCGCGACCGCCGCCGCGGCGTGGGCCACGGTGACGGGGCGCTTCAACTCGGCGAGGCTGGCGAACACGCCGAGCGCATCATCGTCGCGCCGGCGCCAGAACAGGGCGAGAGCGCACACGGACTTGGTGACCGTGACCTCGACCGTGCCGGGCAGCCGAACGCGCTCCGGTGGGGGTGTGAACTGGCCGCGTCGTGTCGGCCACCAGCCGTCAGTCGGCTTCGCCACGCAGCACCTCGTCGTCTGCGACGTGGCTCTCGACGGCCTCGCGACCGAACTGGTAGACCCGCATGGGCGCGCCGTTGATGCGCACCACGGTCGTGCGGTTCTTCACGGTCTTGTTCGCCATCTCGCGCACCGCCATCTTGATCCAGCCGCGCTCCGCCCAGCGGTCGAGGACCTCGTCGACATGGAACCCCTGCGGCTCGAGGATCTCGCGCAGGACGTGCGGCAAGAGGGAGATGGTCGTCCAGTCTTCGCGCCCGTCCCAGGCTCCGGCCCAGCCGCGCATCGGCACGCGCGCGTTGTCGTCGCGATCCGTCTCGTGCCGGCCCCAGAAGCGGTTCTGGTTGGCAGCGCACCAGCCGACCACCTCGATGAACGCTGCGTGCGGCCGGTCCTTCTCGCTCTCGATCTGGAGCACGGCCTCGAGGGCGAACGCCATCGGATCCTCGTCGGGCATCGGCAGCCCCAGCTCATGGACGAACGTCGCCGCCATGTGCAGGGTGGCGAGGTTGCCGGCGTGCCGCCGTGAGACCGCGGTGCGCGCGACCGCAGCGTACTGGTCCCGCGTCTCACGCCACACCTCACGGATGGTGTCGTGCTGGTCGGCGAGGCTCACGAGGTAGTGGACGAACTTGCGACCGAAGTGGCCGTAGTTTTCCTGCAACAGCGCCGACAGCCGCTCCGCCGCTTGGCCGCCCTCCTTCATGTTCGACCCCATCGGGCGTCCCGTGATGGAGAGCACGCGTGCGCGCGTGCCGCCGTCCTGGCTGAACGACGTCGCCGCCGCCTCGCCCGAGGTGAGCATGACGCTCCGCCACGACACCGTCTGGCGCGTCCCGTCCGGGGCGCCGCGCCCCTTGCCCTGCCCGTTCGCGAAGTCGTAGATGACGTCGCGCACGACCTTCGTGTCCTTGGCCCGCTTCGTCTCGTCGAGGATGATCGGCAGGTTGCACATGAAGCCGCAGAGCCGCTCGACGAAGACCTTCGTCGCGTCCCACGAGTACATCATGGTCGGCATGTTGTCGGCCGGTCGGCCCCACACGCTGGCCGCCACGCGCATCGCCGTCGTCTTCCCGCTCGAGGTCTCGCCGTTGAAGTCCACGACGAATGACGGGCTGCCGATGATCTCGAGCATGGGCGCCGCGCACGAGGCGTAGAGCGCGAGCCACATCGGGGTGAAGGACTTCATCTCCTCCATCGCCTCGAGCCACCCCTCGTAGGTGCCGCCGATCTTCAGCCCCTCGACGGCGGCCTCGAGGCCGGTGGCCGCGATCAGCTCGACGCTGTCGTCCTCGCCCGCGGCACCGACGGTGTAGAACCCGTCGGGCAGCAGGAAGCCGTGCACGCCGCCCTGCTTCAGCCAGCCCATACGGCCCGCCGCCTGGGACGCGCCGAAGCGGTGCATGTTCTCCGCCTCGAACTCGGCGAGCCACTCGACCACCGCGCCGCTGGTGTTCGAGGTGACCGGCACCTCGAGGTCCGCCAGCCCGATGAGCTTCTGCCCGTTCATCAAGACGCCGCGGTCGATGGGGCGCATCGTCCACCCCGCCGGCGTGCGCCACACCAGCAAGCGCTTCGCCGAGCCGGTCAACACGTCATGCGTCCGGCCCACGATGAACACAGGAGCAGTCGCCACGCGCGTCGATGCCGCCGTTCCGTCAGCCATGACGGACAGCTTGAAGACACCGGTCGGGTCCACCGCGTAGCCACGGGGAACCTTGAGCGAGTCCAGCAACTGGGGTTCGACCAGCGATGCGGGCGGGGCGCCAGCCCCCAAGGCGATGCCGAGGGAGATGAGCGTGTTGTCCTGCACGACCCCGATAACGCGGTCGAGCGCGGCACGCCGCTTCTCGATGACGATCCGCTTCAGCGCGTTGCGGAGCGCACGGGTCCGCGTGACCTGCCCCGGCAGCATCTCGATCACGGCGAGCATGCCGGTGACCTGGGCCTCGTCCGCCACCCACGCAGCCGCGATGTCGTTGAGCGCCTCGGGCCGCTGGATGGCAGCCCACGCGGCGAGGTGGTTCGTCTTCTCCGTCGAGGAGAGCTGGTTCTGAAGGACGCGCAGCAGGTCGAGCCCGTCGCTGACGGCGTCCCGCTTCTCGGTCTCGTCGTATTCTGGTTCGGTGTTCATGGTCATGCTCGCAGGTAGAGGAAGCCGCGTGGTTCGAGAAGCCCGATGTCTCGGAGCTTCCCGATGGCGAGGTTGAGGGTCGAACGAGCGTAGCCCGTCGACTCACAGAGGGTGGTCAGTGTTTCGCAGGATCGCGTCTTGTCGGCCCATGCCGCTCGCACCGCCTCGAGGATCGCGCGCTCGCATCCGATCAGATCATCTGGCTCGGGGTTGCCCACGGTCGGCACGATACCGTCTGCGAGCATCTTGCGGCGGCGCATCTCGGCGATGATGCTCTTCGTTGTCCGCTCCGGGTAGCCCATGGCGTCAGCCAGGTCGAGGGCGTCAGTCTGCTCGCCGCGCTTCATCCGCTTGTTGATGGCGACCACGGCGTCGGCGATCATCAACGGCTCGATGGTGGCGGGTCCGTACCGCTTGCCGTTGCGGCGCTTCTTCGGCATCCGCGGATACTCCACCTCGGCACGCTCGCAGTAGCGGACCAGCCGCATGTAGAGCCGGCGCACGTTGAGCTTCGTCGGCTCCATGCCGAGCTCCACCGCGATGTCAGCGAACTCCACGCCGGCCTTGCGCCGCTCGAGGATCAGCTTGGCGCTGCCGCTGAAGTCCTCGCGCCGGCCCGTCTCCGGGTCGTACCCGGCGCCGCGCAGCCTCTTGTGGATGTTCGTCACGGTGCAGCCCATCTCGGCTGCGATGGTCTGCGCGCGCGTGCCGGCGCGCATCCGGTTCCACACACGCTCGACCTTCTTGGTCGTCCAGGCTTTACCGATCATGGCGTCACCTTCTTCTGCATGGCGGCGTGCGCCGCGCGCATCTGGCGATTCTCGGTGCGGACCTGCTCGAGGAGTGCGAGCCCCTCGACGAGCAGGTCCCGTGCGTCCTGGCGGGTCTGCTTGTCCGGGTTGTCCATGCGCCAGATGATCTGGCGAAGGACGTGCTGCACGCCGTCGATGGCGGGACAGGTGTGGCCCGGTGGCTTGACCGTCTCTTCGGTCGGCACCAGCCCAGCGAGGTGCGCGTCGAGGAGCTCTTGAAGGTCCTGCGCCTCTTCACGCGCCTCCTCGGCGAGCGCCGAGAGCTGGCGCAGCGCGAACCGCGCCGCCTCTCGACGGTCCTCGTGGCTTGCCATCAACGTCTGCTGGATGCCCGCGGCGAGCACCGGAGCGTAGAGCTCGGCCTGCTTCTCCTCGAACCACGTCGTGTAGTCCGTGGCGGTGAGGAACACCTCGATGGTCTTCTCGTAGTTCTCGCTCTCCGTCTCGTTGCGGAGGTAGTCCTCGTTCGTCCAACGGCTCACTGCGCACCTCCCATCGAGATCCCGTTCGCCACGATGTGGGCCGCCTTCTCGGCGTTGAGCGTGGCGATCACGGCGTCGGTGTAGCCGAGGGCCTTCAGCATGGCGCTCATCGCCGCGGACGGAACGTAGACCTTGAAGGTCGCCGCCTCGACGATGCTCGGCGCCGGCTCCTCGACGACCGGCTCCTCGCCTTCCGCCTGACCCAGGTCGATGACCGTCCAGCCCGCCGGCACCTTCTTCGGCTTCGTGGGCGTGCCGATGACGACCTGTCCATCGAAACCGAACCACGAGTTGAGGACCTTGCCGAGCGTGGCCGCGTCCCAGCCGCGGTCCTCGGGCATGACCAGCACGGGCCGGTCGGCCGGCACGTCGCTCGAGACCGCCATCGCGAGGGCGCACGTCACCGTCGCCCACTCCGCACCGGAGAGCGCGGAGCGCAGCTTCTTGCCCTGCACGAGGCCGAGGCGGAAGGTCTCCTTGCCGTTGTCCTCGAGCAGCATGCCGAACTTCCAGCCGGTCGGCAGGTACGACTGCACCTTCGCCGTGAAGCCGTCGGCCACCCGCTTGAGCAGGTCGGCGACCACGCCCTCGAGCTCCTTCTTCATGCCCTTGTAGGTCTCGCTCTCCATCGTCATCTCGGCGATGGTGTCGCGCGCCTTGGTGAGGTTCGACCAGCGGTCGACCGTGTTCCGCAGGTTGAGGTACGCCTCCTGCGCCGCGCGGCTCTCCGCCTCGATGGCGACCGGGTCGAGCGCCAGCAGGTCGGCGTCGATGCCGGCCAGCTCGTTGGTGAGCAGCTCGAGCTGGCTCTGGAGGAACGGACGGTTGACCCGCGGCCCGAAGTCGGGGACCGTCATGGCCTTCGCCTCGGTCTCGTAGAACGTGGCGCACGCCTTCAGGTGCGCGTGACCCACGGCGCTCGAGCACAGCGGACACGAGGCGAGCCCCTTGTCCACGGCGATGCCCGACGCCGTCGCCATGCTCTCGTAGAACCGGCGGTCGGTCTCTTCGACCTTGGGCGCCTCGGGCGGGTCGACCTTCGCGAGCTGGCCGCGGATGCCCTGGATCTGGCCCAGCACCCGGCTCTGATGCGCGTGCGCGCCCTTCACCGCGAGCACCCTGCGCTGCGCGTCCGCCTGCGCGTCCTGCGCGTCGACGAGATCTTCCTGGGTGGGTGCCGTGTCGAGGTCATGCGCCATGCCGGTCAGCAGCGCCTCGGCCCCGCTGGCCTCCTTGGCCGCGTCACGCTGGCGCTTGCCGACGTACTCCAGCGTGGCGAGCAGCGCATCGACGGGGCTCTTGCCGCGGCCCACGCTGGCGCTGATGTCCGCGTACTTCGCCTTGTAGACGGCAGGCACCGCCTCGGCGACGTCCGCTGCCGTGACGCTCTTGGCCGCCCAGCCGAGGAACGCCTTGCGCGCCGTGGCGGGGGACGCCGCGAGGGCCTCGCGGATCTCGTGGAGCGGGAGCTTCGCCTCGATGCCCGCGTCGTGCGTGGGCTTGCCGCTCTCCTTGGCGATGAACGTGTAGTCCTCGCCGCTCGAAAGCTTGGCGTGGATGGCGAGGCGCTCGGCGCTCACCATGCTCATCAGCAGGCCGTTGTCGCGGACCTCGTCACGTCCGACGAGGTCGTCTGCGCTGCCGAGCAGGGCGAGCTGGAGGCTCTGCTGGATGCTCGACTTGCCGCTGCCGTTCGGCCCGACGATGAGGGTCTTCGGCCCCAGCGTCACGTTGCGGGGCCGGCCGTCGGCGGTCTTGAGGTTGGAGGTGAGGCGCTCGACGAACGGGCGCTGGGCGGTGGTGGTCTTCTTTGCCATGTGGTGGTCTCCTACGCGAGAGGGGCATGGTGCAGACCGGGGTGGGTGAACAAGAAGAAGTCCCAACCCGATCTGACCATGCCCCCAAGGTAGTGTACTATGACCGCACCGTCAAGTATTATTGTACGGGTGCAGCCTCCAGCGCGGCGACGAGGACGGAGGCGTAGCTCTCGTACCGCGTCTGCCGCCACGGCCCCGGTGGACGGACGACCCATGCTTCGTCGTGAACGTCGAGGCAGGTCGGGAGATAGGTCGGCTCGCCCCGAGCTTCCCGCACCAGCGCGAGCAGGCAGCCCAGCGTGGCGGGGTCGGTGAGGTCGGGTAGGTGGTCGCCCAACGGACGCGGAACCGCCGTGTCCACCCACGTCCCCTCTCGGATGGCGCACGGGCGATCCGGCCAGAGGCGGGGATCGTGGATGGTACGCATCCCCTCCGTCGTCCGCATCCCCGGCATCCACCGCCAGCCCTTGCAGGCGACGGCGCGCTTCGCGAGCGCGATCTGTTCCTCGGTCATCCCTTCCGCCGTGCGATCTCGCGCTGGATGTACCACGCCGCCTTCTCGAGGTCCTCGAGCTCGTTGCCCTTGTGCTCCGCACGGGCGACGTACTTCACCACGTTCCCGAGGTTGAAGCCGAGGCGCCAGTCCTCGATAACGTCGATCACCTCGAACTTTCCGACGTTGTAGTGCGGCGGATGGTCGACCGCCGTGTTACTGGCTGGGTGTGCGGGGGCTGCGGCTTCTTCGGTCTTGCGCCACGGGCCGTGGTAGCTGCACGGGTAGTAGTTCTGGCAGGTCCCGCCCTTGCGGTTGGCGTGGCCGCACATCAGCTCCGGGTTGCGCGGACGGTAGGGCTTCACCTCACGGCTCCGAGGCACGACGACGCGGCTGGGGGCGGTCTTGCCCGCCGCGATGACGTGGTCCGCGAGGACCTGCGCCGGCGTCTTCGAGGGCGGGACGAGGTTGATCTTCAGGTCCTCGAGGCGCGTCGCCTCGTAGCGCTTCGCCGCGGCTTCGCGTGCCTCGTTCTCCGCCTCCTTGAGATGCAGGTCGCAGAACCAGGTGCGCTTGCCGTAGAGTTCGCGCCACGTCACGCCGTTGTGCGAGCAGCGGGAGCAGTGCGGGGCTGGCTTCTTTCGGACGGTCATGGTGTCTCCTGTTCGCCGACCTTGTGGTAGACGAGCCAGCCAGCGTCGGTCCAACTGTCCAGCTCGGTGTTCATGATGGTCTGCACGGTGCGCGTCTCGCCGGTCTCCGGGCAGAACGCCCACACGGGCTTGCCTGCGGTGAGGAACCCTTCGACGAGGACCTGCGTGGCTTTGCCAACGATGGGCCTCATGAGGTCCTCGAGCGGCACGATGATGCCGATGAAGAGCGGGTCGCCGCCCCAGTCCTCGGCGATGGGAACGTCCTTGACCCACGCGTTCCAGCCGCCGATGGCGCGGCTGCGGGCCATGTAGTCGTCGCGGCCCGCGGTGACGCCGTGGCCCCACGCAGCGGCGGTCTGCGCGACCCACTCGTTGATGGTTTCGTCGGGGGTCTGCTTGCTGTGGGCCAGAAAGATGCTGCTCATTCCGGTGCCTCCTCGAGGAGCTGGACGTTGGTGTCGGGGATGCGGATGGACGTGCCCTCGGCACCGTCGATGCGGATGTCGAGGATCTGGAAGGGCTCGCCGAGCCAGTCGTCCGTCACCGCGTCGAGGACGACACCGGATGTCGGCCTGCAGGGCCGCGCCCAGGGGGGGCCGAGCGACACGCGGTCGCCCTTCTTGAACAGTCGCCTCATGACTCCTCCTTCGGTACGGTGCTGTCGTGCAGGCGCTGCGACCACTCACGGAGCCCGAGCTGCCAGAGCACCTCAGAGAGCGGGTGCGCCACGATGTTGTGGAATGTCCAGGCGAAGCGGCTCATGGCTTCTCCTCGCGGCGGTGCTCTTTCAGCCACCGCATACTGCGGCGCTTCTCCTCGCCGTTCACTACCACAAAGGCTCTTGTCCAGCCGTCCCCGCGACGGACCACGCGGAACGCCTCCCCGGTGGGGAGGGTGCCCCGCTCGACCTCCGTGAACGCGCTCATGGCCCCTCCTCGCGGCGGTGCTCGCCGCTCTCTACGTTATCGCTCACGCGAACCTCCCGGACTTGCCACCCCGTCGCATCATCGGTGGCGTACTCGTCCTGCCACGTCCCCATGAACGTCACGTCCGTCCGGCGGTAGCCGTCCCGCGTCAGGGTGACGTACGAGAAACCCCGCTTGGCCTGTTCCTCGATCATACTTCCCCCTCACGGCGGTGCTCGCCGCGTTCGATGGCTTCAGCCCAACGCAGAACGAGGTACAGTTCGCGCCCCTGTCCGATGGCCCGTAAGCCGCGCAGCCATGCCACCACGGCGGCGCGCTCCTGTTCAGCACCATCACGGTAGGCCCCCTCCAAGGCTGCGTCCAGCCATCCCCGTAGACTTTCGTTGTCGGTCATTCTTCCTCCTCGCGGCGGTGCTCGCCGCGTTCGATGCAGTCCGCGATGTCGTCTATGCGTTTGGCCCACTCTTTCCCTCGCACGGTGAAACTTTGCGGGGAGGGTTCAGCCTCCTCGCGTAGCCACGACACCACGGCGGCGCGCTCCTCGTGCGCGGCGGTTTCGAGGCCGTCGATCATCATCCTGTAGCCGTCCACCTGTGCTCGCCGCTCGCGCAGCTCCGCGATGAGCTCCTTCACGATGGGCGCAACGAAGAAGTTCTTGCGCTCCCCCTCGGTGATGGCTGCCTCGAGGGCGTCGAGGTCGATGGTCATGGTTCCTCCCTGCGATGCTCGCCGCGCAGGATGGCTTCGGCCAGCTCGTCGAGCCGAGCGCCCCGGAGGAACGCCACGACGGCGGCTTCCTCGTGCGTGCGGTCGAGCTTGAGCGACGCGATGATGTGCTCCTTGAACGCCAGCGACTTCTTCAAGGCGCGGGCCGTCAACGCCATCTCGGCGACCTGTTCAGCCAGCGCCTCGTTGCGCTCCTCCAGCGTCACGGCCACCGCCCGATGAGGCGCGCGAGATCCGCGAGCCGGTCGAGTAGCCACATCGTGATGTCCAGCACTTCGTTCATGGGTTCTCCTTGGTGGTGAACCCACTCTATCAATACCTTACCGGAGCGTCAAGCCTCTTTGAGGTTTCTGCCGACGGATGCCTCGGCGGTGCACGGCACTTCCCAGCCGGGGACCCGCACGGTCATGCACTCCTCGAGGGTCTTGCGCATCCGCTCGAGCTCCGGCGGCAGCGGCTCGCCCTTCGTCGGCTTCCACTTCTCGAGGCCCGGCGGCGCCTCGACCTCGATGGCGACGGAGTCGTGGCACTGGTGGATGAGCCCGAGCCGGCGGTCGAGATCCCACGGGAAGGCGTGGATGATGTGCTGCTCGGCGACGCGCATGATGCTCGTCTCCGCGGCGAGGATGGGGAAGTTGACCACCTCGTTCTTCTTCCCGTCCGTCAGGTTGCCGGAGCGCCGCCCGAAGACCGGCTCCTCCATGTAGCCCTGGTGGCGGTAGATGGAGAGCATGGCCTCCCACGCCTGCATCCACTCGGGCTCGGTCTTGAGCCACGTCTCGTGGAAGTGGCGGACCTCCTTCGAGGTCATGTGCAGGTACGGCATCTCGCCGTTGTCGGCCTCGGTCGAGGTCAGCACCTGCCAGACCGTCATCGGGTCGGCCCAGTAGATCGAGGCGTAGCGGAACGTCTTCATGACGTCGCGCATCGCCTTCGCCATGCCGCCCGGCGGCTTGCGGTAGAGGCTATAGCCCTCAGGTCCCCAGCCGTCCGCCGCCTTGAACTTGTCCCCGAAGACCTGGTACGCCAGCGTGTTGTGCGGGTCCTTCCCCTCGCTGAAGCACTCGAGCAGGAGCGGGATCTTCCAGTAGCTCGCCGTGATGCGGAGGTGCGCTTGGTCGAGGTCCGCCCCGACAAGGAGGTGACCGGGCTGCGCCGCGAACAGGGTCTTGAGCTTGCCCTGCCCCTTCCGACTGCCGATGTTCTGGAGGTTCGGCCCGCTGCTCGAGAGCCGCCCAGGCGCCGTGACGTGGGCGTTCCACGTCGAGCGCACGCGCCCGTCGTGGTGCCAGATGATCCCCTTCTTCGGGTCGTGCGCCGTGAGGTTCAGCGGCAGGAGCACGGTGCCAAGGATCTTGTTCTTCTCGCGCCGGTACAGGCGCAGCTCGCGGATGAAGTCTTCCTGCGGCTTCGTCAGCCGTCCGCCCGCGAGGTGGCCGCGCAGCACCTTGTCTCCGGTGCCCGGCATGCCGGACTCGGTGTAGAAGTCGCGGGCCTCCATGTTCGGTGGGATGCCCAGCTTCCAGTTCTCGTAGAGCAGGTCGCGGATCTGGTCCGCGCTGACGGGCCGGATGCCCTCGACGTCCGCGTCGTCGTTCGCACCCGCGCTCTTGAGGTCGAGCCGGGCGAGGCCCACCGCCTGCGCGAGCGTCGTGAGGTTCTTCTCACGCTTCTCGACGCTGGCCCGCGTCTCGATCTCCATCTTGAAGCGCGCCTCCTGGTCGACGTAGACGCCGATCTTGTGGAGGTTCACGCACATCTCCTGCGTGGCGTGGTCGACCTCGTGCAGGTCCCAGCGGCGGCTCTCCCAGCCCGGCGGCCGGAGCTCCTCGTTCAGGTCGCGGAACGCGCCGGCCTCTTCCGCGGCGTCGAGCAGCGGCACGACGATGCGCGCGTTCACGCTGCTGTCGGTGCAGTTGTAGGCGAGGCGGTCCCAGTCGTCGACCTTGCCGTGCGCGAGGCTCTCGCCCTTCTCCGTGGTCTCCCAGCGGTCCACGTCGGTGAGCACCGAGCCCACCGTCTTCAGTCCCTTGGGCAGGTCGGGCGCCCGGAAGCGCGCCGCGAACAGCGTGTCGATGATGGGCTTCGGCGTGACGCCGAGCCACTGCTCGACGACCTGCCGGTCGTAGTAGCCGGCGTTGTGCCCGACCTTGACCTTCGTCGGGTCGAGGAAGAACTCGCGCAGGATGTCGTGGATCTCGGCCTCGTCCTCGGCCGAGTAGAAGCGCGTGAACCCGTCACCCGACAGGATGTTGAGCCCCACCACCCCGCAGCGCAGCGCCTCGATCTGGCCCTCGCGCAGCGCCCGCCCCTCGTAGTTGAGGTCGGGGTGTGCGATGGCGATGGACCGCACCTGACACGTCAGCGCCTCGATGCCGTCGGTCTCGAGGTCGTAGGCCCAGAACGGAGCGCTGATGTTCGAGAGGAAGCGCCGCAGCTCGTCCGGCGTCGGGTTGAAGTAGCGCACCGGCTCGGTCCACCGGAGCTGACCCGCGAACCAGCGCAGCGCCTTCGAGAGGTCCGCCACCATCGTGGCGCGCCAGCCTGGGCTCTTCTGGACGAAGCCGGGATGCAGGGTGGGGAACACCTTGCGCACCGCTCCGTCGGGCTTCTGCTCGCCCGCCAGCGGGGTCTGCATGAGGGCCTGATAGTGCTCATCCACCCACACCGGACCACCGCGCAGCGCGAACACTGACTGCGCCTTCGCCGTCAGGGCGTTGGCCGCGGCACGCCCCAGCGTGATGATGTTCTCGTAACGACTTGTCTCTTCGAGGAGCCTCGGTCGGCAGCACGAGATAGGATCGGGGATGAGGGGTTGCGCTTGTGCGAGACGCCGACGGTTCTCCTTGTCGAGAGCCTTGGTCAGCTTCTCCCACGCGTTCTTGTCCGTGCCGGCCGAGCACGCGACGACGTGCGTCAGGTCGACGTCGGAGCGCTTCTTCCCGGCGGCAAGCAGCGCAAGGTTCCACTCGCCCCCACTGCGCCCGGACAGCGGACGGCCGAAGCCGACCTCGTCGTGGCTCGGCATCTCGGCGACAGCGATGACCGTCGCTCCGTCGTGCAGCTCAGGTGCAACAGGCTGCCAGTGGCCTGAACGGAACGTGCCGTTCGGCCCCAGCGGGCACTCGTCGCAACGAGCGCCGCAGGTTCGTGGGTCGTAGCTCACGGGGCCACCTTCGGTGGGTAGAAGACGGCGACCGCAGACGGGAACGGCGCACCGCTCGTGGCGTCCCCGAACTTCAGCCGACCGCGGATGAACGTCACCTTCGCCATCGGGATGATGTAGTCGTGCCACCACGCCGTGTCCGTGCGCGCAGGAAGCAGGCAGACGACGGTCGCGCCGGCCCGGCTCTCCCGGTACGCCTTCGCCACCCAGCGCCCGATCTCTCGGCCGTAGGGTGGGTTCATCCAGCACACGTCCTGGCCCCAGTCTTGCGCCAGCCCGTTGTCTTCGCGCGTGAAGTACCGAGCGCACTTCGCGTTGTCGGCGTCCGCGCACACGTCAAGCGTGAACCGGAAGATCTCGTTCCACTGGTCGAAGAACGCCTGCGGCGTCGCCCACTGGTCCGTGGCCGAGGAGAACATGAGGTCGGTGTTCATGGAGCCCCGGTATCCTTACCGGAGCGTCATGGCAAGCGGCTACTTCGAGCCGAAGCGCTGCTTGAGCATGTACAGGTCCTTGATGTTCTTCGTGGACAGGTCGCTCACGAAGTTGCTGAGGCCCGCCGGGTAGGGGCACTCGCCGCTCTCGAGGATGAGCTCGTTGGTGCTCTCGCAGCACTGGATGACGTACTCGGCGATGGCGACCGCGCTCTGGCCCGCGGTGAGCTGCTCGACCTTCGGCATCGCAGCGGCCCACGCCTTGATGGGGTCGAGCTTGTCGCTGCCGTAGTGCGCCGCGATGATCTCTGCGAGCGCGTCGATCTGCCCCGCCTTCTCCTGGTACAGGCCCGCGAACAGGCTGTGGTCGCCGTAGAACGACGGACCACGGGCCTGCCAGTGCAAGGTCCAGTAGAGGTGGTGCGCGGCGCGAAGGTCGGCCCAGAGGTTCAGCAGTGCGGAGAGCAGCATCAACGTGCCGCTCGCGCTGCGATGATCGACTGGATGGCGCGGAGCACCGTCGGGTCACCCGCCTTCTCGTAGGCACCGAGCAACGCCTCGGCGTTGGTGCGTGCCATCTCGGGGTTCTGCCCCATGAAGGCGAACGCCTCGGTCAGGTCCTTGCCCATCGTGGCGCGGATCCGCGGACCCTGGGTCTCGCCGACCATCTGCTGATACGTCGGGTTCGTGCTGCTCGCGATGCGCTGCTGCATCGCGCGCTGCGACACACGGGGTACGAGAGGTGGGGCGGAACGCGCGGGTCGCGCCGCCGCAGCCGCGCGCTCGGCCTCGACATCCGCTTCGTCCAGGATGCGGTCGCCGACCATCGAACCCGTCCGCGGAGCGGCCGGCGCCGGGGGCTTCTCACCGGAAACCTCGGCCTTGATCGCGTCGTAGCCCGCCATGCCCGGCTTCACGATCTTGCCGACGTTGGCGCCGGGGCTCTTCGTGATCTTGAACGACCCGTCGGAGAGCTCGGCGTACTCGTAGCCGCCGGCGCCCTTTACCGTGTTCACGACATCGGGCTCGGTGACCTCACCGCGCCGAATCATGGGCGCGCCCTCGATCTCGGGAGAAACGGGAACGGGGCGCATGCGCATCGCCTGCTCATCCTGAGCCGAGCGACGCATCTTGTCCTTCATGTCGTAGTACTCGGCCATAGGGACCTCCGTCCCGCCGATGGTATCACAACGCAAGACGCCCCGCCACGAGGGCGGGGCCGAGCTTACGTTCTCGCTGGGACAGAGCTGCAAGGAGTACCTACTCGACGAAGCCGCAGTAGGCACCCGTTGCAGGCCCAGGTCTACGATCCCCTCGTCAGGGGCTGATCAGCGAGCGACGCCGACCGCGGGGGGCGGGGGCAGGCGCAGACCGCCGGCGGGAGCCGGGGCCACGGTGCTGACCGGCGTGCCGGCCGCGGCGGAAGGCGCCGCGGGGATGGCGCCCGGGACGGACGGACGGGTGCCGACGTCACGGGACACGGGCTTGGAGCCCGAGGCGACCGCCTTCTCGTACTGCTCCTTCGTGAGGAACTTGTTGATGCGGGCGTAGGAGCCCTGCACGCCCTGCTGGCCGGGCACGAACTCGACGTACGCCTTGCGGCCGCCGTTGCTCTCGGACACGAACCACGCGTCGGAGATCTCGTTGTTCTCGATCTCCTCGGCCGTGAAGCCGAAGCTCGAGAGGATGGTCTTCATGGCGGCGAGGCGGCCGTTGAAGGACTTCTTCTCGAGGCCCTCGACCGGGAGGTGGAGGAACTCGAACATCTTGAAGCCGTTCGGGAACTCGACGTGGAAGCGACGGGCGTCCGCCTTGTCGCCGGCCTTCTGCTCGATCTGGAGGCCGGAGACCTCGTAGTAGCCGGCCTCGGGCTGGGAAGAACCGAGGGTGGAGACGCCCTTGAAGCTGGCGCCGTTGATGCTGAAGGACATGCTGCTGTACCTCACTGACGGTGGTCTTGACGTTGATGATGCCAGAGGATCAGGTTGCGGAAGGGGGCGGCACTGGCACGCCTCCACCCTTCTTGGCCTCTTCCTTGGGCGCGAGGTCGAAGAGGTTCCTCGCCTTGCGCTTCATGAAGGTAGCCCGGGCAATACCGTCTTGGCAAGCCCAACGGAGATGAATCTGCGAAGTCCCGTCGCTGAAGCGGGGGTGCGTGGCCGCGATCTTCTCGATGCTACCGCGCACATCGCCGGTCTCAAAAATCTTCTGGGCCAGCTCCTCCGCCACGTCGTCCTGCCACTCGAGCCCCGGCACGCGAGCCGGGACGTAGCCGCCCGCCGACGCACGCAGGATCTCGCGCAGGTTGCCCGGGGTCTTCGCCCAGCACACGCCCGTCCGGTCGCCCGTCACCCACTCGGGGTTCGTGGGGTCGCAGAAGTAGACGCCCGGGAACCACGGGTCGGGGTAGGTCGAGTCGACCATCGCGCGCACGTTGATGTCGCACCACGACGGGAGGATCTCGGTCTGCTTCCTCGAGCCCAGGCTCGGGCCGCCCGGCTGGAAGAAGCCGTCGCTGTCCGTGCCCGGGGGGCGTTCGTGGAACGTGAAGATGAGGTGCACGCCCATGTGGCGGGCGAGGCCCGACATCGCCAGCAGGTACTTGTTGAGCTGCTGGTAGGCGTAGAACTTGTCCTTCTTCCCGCTCTTGCCGAGCGGCGCTTCCTCGTGCCAGACGGCGAGGCTGCGGTCGCAGATGTGGCTCGCGTCGTCGATGAACACGGCGCCGTACTGCTTCGCCATCCCGCTGCGCGACAGGTAGTCGAGGAGCCCCACGAGCTCCGGCAGGGTCTGCGGCGGCTCGGGGTGGATGGCGGGGGTGAACCCCAGCTCGTTCTCGGCGACGAGCGCGATGGCGCTCGGCACACCGATGCAGAGCGCGGTCGGGAACGCGGCCAGCACGTCGCTGGTCTTCTTCTTCTTGGGTTTCCCGTAGACGGTGATCATCACCGACGGGTGCTGCGTTTCGCTCATGTGGTGGTCTCCGGCCCGTTGATCCACCCCGTCGTAGGGCCACAGACGACGAGGCGCACCCTCAAGCCCGAGGGCCGAGGGAGCAGAGGTTGAGCCCGGCACAGGCTCCGTACCGTCCATAACACGAGAGCTCGTTCTGGGCCTTCGGCCACTCCCACGGATCGGTCGTGAGGTCGAGCTGTGCGATCTGGTGCTCCGCCCACCACAACCACTTCGCGTAGCCGGCGTCGCGGTGGGGCGTCGAGGGGACCTGCTCGCGCACGACCTTGCCGGGCTGGGTCGAGCTGATGAGGTTGAGCGAGACGCCGCCGAACGCCTCGCCGTAGAGCTGCTTGCCCATGATGCGGAACGCCGCGAAGCCGCCGTCGATGGCGTAGGCTTCGGCGCTGCTCTTGCCGTTCACGCTGGCCTGGTGCTTATGGTCCCAGATGTAGTAGCGACCGGACTTGTCGCGTGTTACGAGGTCAATGCGGCGAGTGAGCGTGATCGGACGCCCATGTTCTCGGTGGTCGGGCATGTGCAGCGGCGTCACCTCGATGCAGGCACCATCAAGGCTCCGCCACTCGCCGCCCCTCTCTTCCCCGACCCACAGACCCCACTGCCCGCGCAGGGTGCCCAGCACCGCGGTGACCGGGGCCTCGACAGCGATGACGTCGCCGGGGCTCTCGGGGAACTTCGCGAGGTAGGCGCGGAACACCTTGAACATCTGCGGCAGCAGCTCGTGGCTGCCGTACTTGTCGCACCACGCCTGCGCCGCGTCCTCGGGGTCCATGAACACGCGGGGGTCGTGGTACATGGTCTCGTCGACCATCACGCCCTGGGGCTGCCCTGCGCCCCAGATGGCGTGCAGATGCGCCTGGAGCGTGTGCCCGATGGACCCCTTGGCGAGCGCCTCGATGGGCGGCGCGAGGTTCGTGCCGTCGATGCGGTAGAGGTAGGCGAAGAGCTGGGGGCACTTCGCGAAGTTGCCGATGCGGCTCCAGCCGCGGCTCGACTTGCCGGCGTCGATGAGCATCTTCATGACTACTCCAACGGTTCGAGGTTTGGCTGATGGACGAAGCCGCAGAGGTCGCACTCGGGGCCGTCGGCCGACCAGCGATACCTGTGGTCGTAGCGAACTAGGGTAGGCTCCGCCCACACGAAGCCCGCATCGCAGTCGGGGCACCAATGAAACGTGGGGCTGTCGTGCTCATACCGCGCGTCGTCGATGTCGGAGTCGCAGCACAGCCCGTGGCATGTCGGACAGACCTTCGTGCTCATGACTACTCCTCGTCCATGACGAACAGCTTGCCGACCACGTCGTCCACGAGGGACTCGCGGTCTTCCATGCCGAGCAGCTTCTCGCCCATGCCGTCGAGCTCGTCCGCCTCGAGGAACTGCTCGATGGGACCGAACTTGTCGGTGAGGATCTCGACGACGCGCTCGTCGTAGGTCGCAGACGCGACGACAACCTTCAGCAGCGTGGCCCGTCCGCCATGCCGGTCGAACCGGCCACGCCACTGAAGGAAGTCACCGGGCTTCCACGGAAGCATGGCGAAGATCGCGAGGTCGGCGGTCTGCATCCCGTCCACGGCGATCCCGAAGGCTTGGCCGGTCCCCACCAAACAGCAGGGACCGGCGCTGCTTCGGAACCCGTCGATCATGTCGTTGCGCTCCGGCTCGCTTACGCCGCCGTGCCCAACCCAGACCGTCGCGTTCTTCACCTCGTCGCTGGAGCTCACGACCTTGCGGATCGCGTCGCCCCAGCGCTCGGCTTCCCGGCGGCGTGCAGTGAACACGATGACCTTGCCCCCGCCCTTCAGCCCTTCAAGGACCTCGGCGACGACGTAGCTGCGCTTTCGACTGCTCGCCTCCGCGAGACGCGCCTCGATGAGACGTTCCCGCGCCGGCACATCTTCATACTCACCTCGGGCCTGTCGTGCAAGCTGTTTGATGGCTTGATCGAAGGTCTGCGCGTCGTCGTAGCGCTCCGGCTTGTCCTGCGCGGAGACCGGCAGGTAGACGACCTGGATGCGCGTCGGGGGCAGGCTCGAGTGGCTCTCGGTGTAGGGGACCTCGTGCGTGAAGAACGAGCAGCGGGCGCGGAGCTCCTCGATGTTGCTGCTGCCCTTGTCGTCGATGCCGCCGTAGGGGTTCGGCACCGCGTCGCAGTACCGCTCCGCGAAGCGCCGGTAGCTGTGCGCGAAGCCGCCTGGGGTGAGCAGGTCGAGCTGCGCCCAGAGGCGCTTGGGGCGTCCGTCGTCGAGCGGCGTGGCAGTGAGGCCCACACGCAGGCTCAGGCTGGGCAGCCGGCTGATGTCCATGATGGCGACCGACCACGCGTCCTTGTCGCCCGAGGCGGTCTGGCGGCGGGTGAAGCCGACCTTGCCGTCCTTCTCCTGCACGGCCTTCCAGCGCTTGCTCTGCCCGTGGATGTGCAGCTCGTCGAGGATGAGGACCTCGGGGCTGAGGTTCATCACGAACTCGGCGTTGTCGTTGAGGCTCTCGGCCCCGACGATGATGAACCGGCGCTGGCGTGTCTCGATGCAGTGCGCCTCGTACTGCTGCCACGTCATGTCCTTCTTGCGCCGCTCGCTCTCGGGGATGAGGCGCCACGGCAGGATGTTCGTGTACTGCTGGACCTGCGTCCACCAGACGTGACGCGCCTTGGCCGGGCAGATGACGAGGACGGTGCCCTCACGCGTCAGCGCGTCGATGAGCGCGCCCACGGTCTTGCCGCTGCCGCACGGCCACACGTTCATGACCCACGGACGGCTCGCGGCCCAGGCTGCGCTGCGCTTCTGGTACGGCGTCGCCATGTCGGCGACGTGCGACTTGAGCTCGCCCAGCTTCACTTCTTGCGCGATGAGGTCCGCCCCTTGGCGAGCGCAGCGGTCCAGTGCTTCCGGGGTCGTGGGCCACGGCAGAACCGCCGCGGCCCCCATCCGCTCCTCTGCGCTGAACGCGACGCCCCAGCCGTTGAGGAAGTGCTCGACGACGAACGCCGCGTGCACGGGCGCGTAGATCTCGACGTGCGAGGGTAGCCCATCGTCGGGCCACTCGTTACGAGTGAGGCGATAGCGACGACGACCGCGCACCGCCCATGCGAGTGTGCCGGGACAGTGCGTCTCTACGGCAGCGGCGTGCTGGGCGTAGTCGGGGGCGACTCTGTAGGTGTAGTGGGGCTGGTCCCACATGCTGCTGATGCTCATGGTCCTCTCGGTGGTGCTCCAGAGGTATCGGTCCTCAACCGCCCTGTCAAGGAAAGTTGACGCTCCGGTTCGGGTAGGGTAGGCTCCAACAGCCAAGGAGGCTCCCGTGTCCGAAATCAAGTCCGTCATCTCACCCGAGAGTGACCCCTTCATCCTACTCGTCGAGCGCCATCGCAAGGCGCGCCACTGGTCCTTTGCCGAGCTCGCGCGCCGCGGTGGGCTCACGCAGCCCGAGGTCTCGCGCGTGATCCACGGCATCCGCATGCCGACCCTGCGCCACGTCCGCGGCTTCGGCACGGCGTTCGCCACGACGCCCTCGGGGCTGCCCGGTGAGCCGACTACGCCCTCGGAGTGGGTCGCGCACCTCGTGGACCTGGCCGAAGGCGCACGCCTCGGTGTCCGCACCAAGAACGAGGTGTCCGATGGCTGAGAAGCGCCACAACCCCGAGATCGACGCCCTCGCCGACACGCACGGCGAGGTGCTGCGCATGGAGCCTTCGGACGTCTACGACCCCGCCGTCATCGCCTTCGCCATCGGCGTCGGCAGTCGGCAGGGCCAGATGTTCCTCGTGTACGACCGCGAGCTCGTCGTCGATCAGGCGGTCGAGCATGAGGGCATGGACTACGAGACGGCGCTCGAGTGGCACGAGTTCAACACGTTTTGTGCCTACCTCGGCCCGAACACGCCGGTCTACGTCTAGGCGTTCGGGAGAGCTGGGATCACGACGCTGCGCACCGTGAGGGGCAGCGTCAGGTCCCAGTTGCCCGTGGCGATGATCGCCTCGAACACGTCCTGCCGGTACACGGTGCGGCGCAGAAGCTCATTGGCGCTCGCCGAGAGCCACGCGCGCCGCGCCTTCAGGTACTCCTTCACCCACGTCTTCTCGTCGCCGCCCTTCGCCGGCGGCACCGCGGCGAAGCGGTTGCGCACGACCTGGAAGCCGCCGTGGATGAGCCCGTCGTAGACCACCGCATGCGCCAGCGGGGTCACGAGCTTGGCCTCCTTGCAGATGTTGACCGCGGGGAGCCAGTAGTTCGCGTCGAACACCTCGTCCTGCGCCTGATGCATCTTCGGGTCGCTGCCGGCCTGCTTCAGCAGGGCCACCGCGGCCGTCGTCTCCGCGGACCACGGTCCCTTGGGCGGCTCGCTCGCGCTCTTGTTCGAGGCGAAGTACGGCAGCATCGGGCGGAACGCCGCCGCGTGCTGGCCGCCGAGCTCGATGTAGCGCTGCACGACCTTGTCCAGGCTGCCGGCCCGGTCGGTCGACTGGTGCTTGCCGTAGCTGATGCCGGCGCCGTCGGGCAGGATCGTGCAGGTCGCGTAGGCCGCGGCCGTCGGGACGCGACCCGTCTCGAAGATGCTGATGATGCAGTCGATAGCGTGCTTCTGGGGGGCGGTGATCATGTGGCTCTCCTAGATGTCTTCGATCCAGACGATGGACGCGGCGACGTCGTTTGCGTTGACGCTCGTCGCGGTGATGGTGAGGTAGTCGCCGGCCTGGAGGAACAGGTCGATGTCGGTGAGCTGCTCCGTCGAGTTGCCGGTCTTGCTGACCGAGAACGAGTAGACGAGCGTGCCGTTCCCGACGCTGAAGCCGGTAGCGTTCTGGTCGTAGGACGCAGCCGACGTGGTCGAGTTGACGAACTGCCAGCGAGGCGCGGTCAGCGTGCTGTTCTTGTAGACCTTGAACAGCACCGTCTTCGTTCCATCACAGGCCACGCTGATGCGGTCGATCTGAAGCTGCGCCGTGGACTGACGGCCCAGGTACACGGTGTTCGCACGCAGCGAGAGGACGGGAGTCTCGACACCCGCGCCAGCCGTGACGGCTACCGGGGGCGCCGCGAACTGCGCCCCGAGGAACCGCACGCTCCCTTCAACGAACGCACCACCCGAAGCACCACGCATCACCACCGAGGTGCCGGTGCCGATGTTCCGGCTCTCCCACACCAGGTAGAGGTTCGGGTTCCGCAGGTTCGTGCTGGTCCGCGTGTTCGCGTTTCGGATGACGTGAACCAGCTGCGGGCGACCCGTCAGACCGTTGACGATGTAGAAGAAGGCATCGCCGTAGCCGAGGTACTGGAACTGCACACCGTAGACGTTGCCCTTCGTCGTGTCGATGGTCTGCCCGCTGGGGCCGGTGCCGTCGAAGCGGTCGACGTTCCACGACGACTGCGGAATGAACTGCTCCGTCGGGCTCGTCCCCGTCGTGAGGATGGCGAACGTCGCCGCCATGCCGGTGGTGCCTGCCGAGAACGTCGAGGCGCCCGCCGTGCCTGCCGTCTTGCGGGTGAAGTACACGACGTTGGCGACGGCCTGCGCGTCCCACCCGCCCGCCGTCTGGCTGTAGTTGCCCGCCGCGATCTCACTCGCGGTGACCGACGTGTTGGGCTGGTTGCTGATCGCGACGACGACCGGCGTGCCCGCGTCGAGCGTGACCGTCACGTTCCCGGCGCTCGTCGGCGCCACCGTCACGGTCAGGGTCTGCACTTCGACGGTGGCCGTCTCGGTGTAGAGGATCCCGAACGCGGTGCCGTCGTAGCCGAACTGGTAGCCGGCCTCGATGTTGTAGAGGCCAGCCATCTGCCGGTTGCCAGCAGACCCGGTGGTGAAGCGAGCGGTCCACTTCGCCATCGTCGCCTGACCCGCACGATACTTCGCGACCTTCTTCGACGTGAGGCGAGCGTAGCCGTCCTGAGACGTACCGCTGGCCATCACCGCTTCGCCGTTCGACAGCGTGACGGTGGCGCCCGTACCGTAGACGTCCGTCGTCACGAGCAGCGGGTTCAGTCCGTAGATGAACGCGACCTGCGAGGTCGGAACCGGGGAGACCGTCTCGAGCTCACCGAACCCAGAGAGCGGGCCGTCAATGGTCACGCCGCCGATGGCCGGGCGCCCGGGGAAGATCTGCGTGCTCATGCGTCACCCTTTCGGAACTTCTCGAGCTCCAGCTTGCGGACCCGCTCGTCCAGCTCTTCGGCGTCGAAGCCGGCCGGCAGCCCGACGGAGGTACTTTCCACCTTTCCCAGTCGAGCCTCAGCCGCGGCGAGGCGGGCCTCGAGGGCGGCGTTTGCGGCCTGACACGGTGGGGGCTGGGTCTTCGGCATCCGCTTCAGGCTATCGGCTTCGATCTCGAGCTTCTTCATCTCGAGCGCGGACTTCTGGTCGGCCACCTTGCCGAGATGCTTCCATAGGCCCACGCCAAGCAGCGCGATGATGGCGAGGGTGACCACGAGGACGGGGTCGTCGACCTTCTGCGCCAGATCCCCAAGATTATCTGCGGTAGGGGCGGGCGTTTCGGCCACGACCGTGTTACCGAAGGGCTGTGGGGCGGGTGCGCTTGTAGGAGCAACCGGCTCGGCAGGCGGCGCGGCCGGCGCACCGGTGAACGCGGTCTCAGGGATCGGTGCGATGGTGGGGTCCATGCCGGAGTCCTCCTCGTAGCTGAAGTAGAAGGTCGTGCCGACGGGGATGTCGCACCCCTCGAGCTGCTCGGCGGTCTTGCCGCTCAGCAACAGACGGACACCGGCCCACAGGCCGCAGCCCGCTAGGCCGGTGTCTCCGGTGTCCACGTCAGTCGATCAGGTCGCGCGTCAGCTTCGCGACGAGAGGGACGAGGTGCGCGCGGAGCAGCACCTTCATCTCTTCCTTGTCGAGGCGCTTCTTTCCGTCGGGGTCGACCTTCAGCGACTTCTGAAGGAAGAGCGCGAGCTCGTAGGCGTCGGTGCCGATGTCGATCATCTCGTCTTGGGTGATGGGCATGTCAGACTCCAGCGTCAGGAGGCGCAGGAGGGTCGGGCTCCTCCCACGTCTCGGTGTAGATGTGCGGGAGCGTCCAACCGCCTTCCGCGGCTTCCTCGTCCAAAAGGTAGCCAGGGACGCCCTGAAAGATTCCGACGCACCCTTCAGCGATAGCGATGGGCGTGGCCTCTTCAACCGACGCACCGAGAGGGATGATGTAGAGCTTCTGCGACTTCGTCATCACGGACCCCCGTAGCTGAAGATGATCACGTTGCCTGCGGCGCCGGGGTTGCCCGCAGCCGCACCGGGGTTGTACCCAGCACCGC
>JACCDP010311287.1_pt1 | contig 25686 bp, 23 predicted proteins | sample 7445841 | NCBI WGS metagenome assembly JACCDP01 (sample SAMN15323441, study PRJNA562643) | freshwater metagenome | isolation source: river surface water | place: USA:Blue River Watershed | collected 2017-08-17 | reverse complement strand
TAATTGCTTTGATTGCTTTGTCTCGAATCTCAACCATCAAGGCCTCGTGGTTGGACTCTACGTTTAGTCTAAGCAATGGTTCGGTATTTGAGGGACGAATATTGCACCACCACCAAAACTCCCCCTGCTCTCCGGAGAAAGTAATGCCATCGAAGGCCTCCTCGCTGGATGCGGCAAGTGCCTGTCGGACTCTGGCCAGAGCAGAATCTCTGTCAGAAACCGTGGAATTTATCTCACCGGAGGCAAAGTAGGGGGTCGTCTCTCTGGCGAGCGCTGACATTTCCCTGCTACTCGAACCAAGCTCATTCAGGACATGCATGGCGGCCAGCATTCCATTATCCGCTCCCCAGAAATCTCGGAAGTAGTAGTGGGCAGAGTGCTCTCCGCCAAAGACAGCACCCGTCTCAGCCATCTTGTCCTTGATTAGTGAGTGACCTACCCGGGTCCTCACGGCCTTAGCTCCAGAGCGCTCAATTTCCTCGCTGACAAATTTAGAGGTCAAGAGATTGTGAAGGACAGTGATTTCCTTTTCTCCAAGACGCTTCACTCTGTCAATTTCTCTTCGCGAGACAATTGCCGCAACTGAAGATGGGCTAACCGCATCGCCATTTTCATCAACGACAAAACAGCGATCGGCATCACCATCGAAAGCGAGTCCTATGTCAGCTTTGACCTCCACAACCTTTTTCTGCAGATCGACCAGGTTCTTCGGGTCCAGGGGGTTGGCTTCATGGTTAGGAAACGTTCCATCGAGTTCGAAGTAAAGATCAACAATCTCCAGATTCGGATTTGTCCCAAGCACTGCTGGCACGGTCATTCCGCCCATACCGTTGGCAGCATCAACTACTACCTTTAGTTTTCTAATTGAAGAAAGGTCTACCAAATCATTCAGATACTTGGCGTAGTCATCAGTGACGTCTATTGAACGAGTGTGACCAGTATTTGCAGCCTTTGTAATACCTTTCTCAAAGAAAGCGGCGGCTCGATCTCGAATGGCTGCAAGCCCCGTGTCAAGACTGATGCCCCTTGCACCTTTGCGTGAGAACTTGATTCCGTTATAGGTGGCTGGGTTGTGAGAGGCGGTAAACATGGCTGCTGGGAGATTTAGTGAGCCGGATGCAAAATAGCTCATGTCGGTTGAGCAAAGTCCAATCATTAGCGCATTCGCTCCGCGCTCATTAGCACCCCGGGCAAAAGCAGCTGCAAATCCTGGCGAGGAGTCTCGCATGTCGTGACCGACGACCAGATCTTTGCCGCTGAGCTCAAGTTCATCGGCGAAGGCTGCGCCGAAGCAGGCGACAATGTCCTCGGTCAGCTGGGAACCAACCAGACCTCGGACGTCATAGGTTTTTACAAAAGATGTGAAGTCGACCAAAAAGACCCTCTGCGCTATCAACTGCCAAGAATACAATGCCCTCATGGCAGCGAGAACTCACCGCGATAGACACGGCCGTGGTATGCGCCGTCCCCTGCCTTCCAAGCTCTTTCATCACGGCACCCGCATGGAGTTTTTCAATCTGGTTGTCGAGCAAACCTGCGCTTATCTCAGGGCCACATTTTCAGAACTTGCCGATCTGAATTGGCGAGTCGAGGAAGTGCCGGAGCTGAGCAAGGGGGATTCCCTGGCTCGCTACGCAATCAGAAAATCAACCATGACAATCATTCTTTATCGAATTCCGATAGAGAGGCTTGCCCAGAGGGGAGCTGATGCCAGGGCGCAGATAGAGCAGTCCGTGCTCTCCGCCGCAGGCGAGCTGATCGACAGAGATCCCTGGGAACTAATTCACCCGAATTAGCGAACCAAAACGCGCAGCGATTGCCCGAGGTTTGAATTCTCACTCGGGTTAATTACCTCGTAGCCAACATCGTCCAAGATTCGAAGAGCCGACATGAATGTTCCGTCGGCTTTGGCAGTGAAAGAAGTGCCACTGATTGGAAGCATTAGCAATTTGCCTGGTGCAAGCGTTACTTGCGAGAGGTTACTTCCCTGGGCTGACCTAGTCACAAGCTCAATCTCTAAATCACGATCAGTTGGGTTTAGTAGTGCAAGCTCTTGATTGAAGTTGGAAAGAGGCATGTGAATTGCGCTCATCGGCTCAAGTGAGGAAAGCCAGGAATAGTCAAGCGGTGAAAGGGAAGGATTTAGAAGCTGTGCGACTACGACCTCGTCGCTTTCAATCTTTAGAGCAAAGACACCGCTGGTTAGATTGAGCTCTAGCTCTTTGAAAGAGCCAGACTCCACCACCTCTGAGAGGGCAAAGCCTGTCCCAGGAATGGTGATAGAGACATTGGCTGCATTCTTCGGAGCAAAAATTCTAAGTCGAGGCTTTTCAAAACCCTCGGCCAGGACATCGACCGGAGCTATCCAAAGCTCTGTGGCTGGTTCTCTGATTGCTGTTGTGAGCGAGACGCCCAGTGGAGTTAGCCCATCGCTGTAGCGGTGCTGGAGCGCAACCGATAGCGGTCCTCCCCCTGATTCAAAGTAGAGGGCATACGAGGGTTCTACTCCAACGATTGCGGCCAGGCTAATCAGTTTGTCGCTCAATCCTGCTATTACGTATCTCTCGGTGACCACTTTTCCTGAAAAGTGAAACTCCAGCATTAGCTGTGTGTCGACTTCGCTTGGATTATTGACCATCAGAACTGATTCTCTTCCAGTGCCGCCGTCGCCTGCGGCAAACCAACCAGAGTTAGCTGGTTGCTCGCAGTAGCCGGCCATCAAACCCGCAGCTCGATTTCTATCAACCACCTGAGTCTGGATCGCACTCAGCAGAGCCGTCGACTGTGAATCGCCTTCGGCATCAATTGGAAGTGCATTTTCAGACCGCTCCTCGACTTGAGCACCTGAGGATCCCAGACTCCACAACCGAGCCGTGCCTACCCGCTCAATCTTTCCAACCTCGACACCGCTCTGCCCCGCGACCTCTACCATCGCTCCGGGGCAAACAATCTTGAGTGGAAGCGGCTTGACATCCACCGACACGTCTCTTGCATCAGCGGTGAGCGAGCTTTGTGAAATTGGAATAAACAGGGTCAGAGCTAGAAGCAATAAACCAATAACGGCACTTACTAGACGAAGAGCTATTTTCATCAAGACCTCTTCCGTCTTCTTCCCTGCACGGTGGCAGGGGTCGGCACAGCAAGAAGCAGATATGCTGCCAGGACAGCCAGTGGAAGCTCACGACTGTGGCTGTAATCAAAATCCTCAATAGCTGTCTCGAAATTCACTCTGAAAAGCGCTCCAAACCGACTCTCCCCTGAGACTTGGAAGTAAGGCATGCCACTAATCGACGCCCTTGTAGCAAGCGCTTGAGAATTACTTCCCTCAACAACCACAAAATCGACCCCGAGTAACTGAAGTAGTTCTCGGACGCCGTCTGAGTTCCCTGCAACCAGCTGAGCCGAAAGATTAGCGATAGGAGTCGTGAGCGTGGAGCTAGGTCTTAGAGCTTCATAGGCGACGCTCATTTCATCCACACTCCTGCCATCTCCCCATACAAGATCGGCAACCACTCCCTCATCGAAGGACAAAAAGAGGGTCCGCGTGCCTGAATCGACATCTGCCTGAGCCACCACCAGCGCCGGGGCAGTTAGCTCCTCAATCACACGCGAGCGATCCGCCTGAATCGCAAACACAAATGTGCTCGCTGATAGAAGACCCACCAGGCTCACTGCCGCGAAGCCCCTGACTGCCTTGCCCTTGAGTCTGCCCAGAGCTGAAATCAGCAAGACGACCGAACCCAAGACCGCTAGTCCGTCAGTCTCAGCCAGGCGAACGCCTGAAAGGATTTGCAAAACAAGCAGCCCCGAAAAGAGAAGGGAAACCGATAGAGCGCGCATGGGATAGCCCGCAAGCGATGCCACTAAAACGCAAATACCCAAAACCACTAGAGCCTGAAAAGAAAAGTCTGCGAAATCCCACCTCGAGGCAGAGGTCGTTGCCATGAGATCGAATCTTGGCCAGGCGGCTAGAAGCCAGGGCGAAATAAATACGTATCCGGGAACTAGGGCGACAAGCCCAAATAAAAACTTCCTGGGAGTAAACAGGCTTAGGGCGATTGCCAGAGCGGAAAAAACAAAGAAGACAACTGGACTGCTTAGAGCAATTGCAATTCCGGCGGTTCCTGCCAGAGCCGCCCAGCGCCAACTCCTGGCGGAATTAAATCCCCTGAAAGCTTGCAGCAAAAAATAAACAGAAAGTGGTGCAATCACAACCACCACCAGCTCAACCAGCGCTCCTCCCGCCTGCATCGATAAAGCAGGCGGAGCTAGCACATAGGCGAGCGAAAATAAGTTTCTAAGTCCCGCTCTCTCGGTAAAAAGACCAAGAAGTAGCCAGACTGCGAGATAGCCCAGCGATAAAGATAAGAACACGAACCAGCTTGCGGCCAACGATGGCGAGGGTGAAAGGATTGCAAAGAGAGACAGAATCCAGTTGAAGGGGTTTGAAGGAAGTGCGAAGCCCTCTAAGTAGTGTGCGGCGCTGGCACCTGTAACGCTCCAGATGCTCTCAAAACTTCTACCAAGCGGAAAAGCTGGCGAAGACAAAGCCCCTGAGGGAAATTGGTTAATCGCAAGCAAAGGCACAAGCAGTGCCATATAAAAAGCACCTGAGGAAAACAGGCCCTTTCTGCCTGCTCCAGCTTCGGGTGGATATTCAAATGTCTTGTTTCGTTTTTGTCTAACTGCAGAGCTTTTAGCAAATAGCTCGCGCATTCCAGCGATGGATCCAAATGAACGAACCCTCCGGCGAGCGCCGAGCCTTGCTGGAATCGTCAGCCACGCCCACATTGCACCGCTAATCTGACCGAAAATCCGACCCGGTCTTTTCTGCACAAGGTGATACGGAGCTGAGGCGAGCCCAATTATCGGAAGTGCGAGGTAAATAAGTGGCAAAGCAGCTGCTGGAGCGAAGATTGTCGCCAGATGAATGTGCGCCTTTGAAATTGCCTGACGGTAATTTCCCCTCAGCCAACTTCTTCGTCTCTTGCCATTCATGGAAAGACCGGCGTGCAGCAGCCGAGAACTTGCTTCAACAATTACTCGATATCCAGCGGCTCTGGCCTTAATAGAAAATTCGATGTCCTGGGCCATGACTGGCGAAGAATCATCGAGTCCCCCGAGTTGACTCCAAACTGAGTGACTTACCAGCATCCCTGCGGTTGAGACTGCCAATGTGTCAGAAGTGACATCGAACTGCCCCTGATCGTATTCGCTTTCTACAAGCAAAAAAGGTCGACCGGTTTTTGTGAGCGTCAGCCCCATCTGCTGAATCTCGATCGGTAAGTCCCAGCGCAGTAGTTTGGGCCCCACGATTGCAACAGACGGAGATGTCTCGGCCGCCTTGGTTAGGTTTTTTAGAGCGTCTGGTTCAGGGGCTGAGTCATCGTGCAAAATCCATAGCCAATCCGGGCGGTGACTCAGAGCCGCGATGCCGGCATTAATAGCAGCGCCGAGTCCTAGGGATCCGGGTTGAACGATGGAAAAATCAAACTGAGAAACTAATTGCGCAGTTTCGAAACGGCCTGCAGTGTCAACGACCATGACCTGCTGAATTGGATGGTTTTGCTTTTTTAGTTGACTAAGTGTTTCGGCTAGAAATTCGTCGGCTTCGTGAGCTACAACGATTGTCGCTACCGACAGTGTCACGATTTTTTATGCGCGGCGACGCAGACGACGACGCTCGCGTTCGGAAAGTCCGCCCCAAATTCCAAATCGCTCATCGTTCTTCAGCGCGTATTCGAGGCACTCTGCGCGAACGGTGCACTGAGCACAGATTCTTTTCGCATCTCTCGTTGAGCCGCCTTTTTCTGGGAAGAACGCTTCGGGGTCGGTTTGTGCACAAAGGGCATCTTCTTGCCAAGCAAGCGGATCAGTATCAAGATCGCTTCCGTAAGCCTTGGCCACCCCCAGCTTTAGAACATCGACAAACCAACTAGCCGGCACCTGGTTTTTCTCCATGCGGCTCCCTCCAGTGAATAACGCTTCTGTAATTACAGCGGTGTAAGTATGCTCCTGTCAAGTTGAGATCAGCGGGCCAGTTACCAAAGTGTGAAGAAAGCCTCAAGGTAGCCTTTAGGTATGAAACTGCTCGTGACTGGTGGCGCTGGCTACATCGGCTCTCACATCGTGCTCCAGGCGCAAGCAGCCAGGACAAAACTGGGTCTGAGAGAAATAGTCGAATCAGCTTGGAATCTTTAGGGTCTGACCGACCTTGATCAAATTGGCGTTAGTGATGCCATTTAGTTTTGCCAGCGCGTCCGCGCTCACACCAAACTTTCTAGCGATCCCCCAGAGTGTGTCTCCAGCCTGAACCTGATAGGTGCGAACCACCGGCGAAACAGTCGGCGATTGCGTTGCTGGCTGCGTGGGCTGCGGGGACGAGGTGGCGGGTGAACTTGTCGAGCTGGTTGGAATCTTCAGAAGCTGACCAACCCTTAGTTGGTTGGGGTTAGTAATTCCATTCAGCGATTGAAGCCTTGAGACACTCACTGAGAATCGGGCAGCTATCGAGGTCAGTGTGTCGCCTGCTCTAACTCGATACTCCGTGACCGGAGATGTGGTTGCGGGTGCAGATTGAGTAGGTGTGGGTGTTGGCTTCGGTGTCTGGGTCGGCGTCGGAGTCGGGGTTGGTGTTTGGGTTGGGGTTGGGCTTGGTGTCGGCGAAGGATTCGTGGGTAGCGTGCCTCCAAACGTCAGTTCACCGAATTCGCCGTTTGGAATAGTTCCGCCCGATGCCAAAGTGACTGTCTGCGGAGCCCTGTCCCCAGAGGGAATCTTGCTGGCAAAGTAGCCGGTTACTTCGATGTGAGCGGGTGAGTCGCCTCTAAGTTTTGCAAGGTGAGCCCAGGATGAGATTCGCATCTTCTTGCCATCCTGAACCAAGAACAGAAGACCTGAGTTGTCCCTAATAAATTGTCCAGCCGGGCGCTTGGAAAGCTCCAGTGCGCTGCAGGTGCTGCTTGCAAGCGGATAAGGATTGCCTGGATATTCATTGACAGCATTTTGCGCAATTGGATAAAGCATTCCCTTATCCAACAGGTAAGTCCCGCCTGCGCACTGCACTTTGAGCGAATTCAATCTGGAGCGAACTTGAAAACCAGAAAGATCAGACTGGTTGTAGGTAAACACTCTGGACTTAGAAACGCTGGTTGCATGGGCTTGAGATTCGAGCCGAATTAGCGAGGTGATTCCATCGACCATGAAGAAGCTACTCCCCGCTCTAATGATCGAGCCAGGTGATAGAGCAACTCCTGAGCTCGAAACCGCGTTGATGGCCGCCTGCGGAAGCATCATCACTCTCGATTGATTCAGAAGGCTGAGGAATCTGTCGGTCATTTCTTTTTGCGAAGAGGTTCGCCTGGCCGAACCATCTACGAAGTAGGAGAGGCTATTGCCCTGGGAACTCACCACAACCGGTGTTGAAAGCTGCGCGTTGGCAGTTGGGATGGCAGCCAGGAGCGTATCTGGCACCTGCACAATCTGCGAGGTCCAGTCCTGAGGATCGGAAATCGGGACCTTGCCGTCCGCCGTTAGCACAAATGCCGAACCCTGAGGCGAGGAGACGAAGCCTCGGATACTAGCCGGATTCAAAGAAGCCTGAATCGATGACAGCTCTACAGCCGCGCTGGTCGAACTAAACCAGCGCTGGAGATTTGTGCTTGTAGCCAAAGAGGCGACAAACCTAAAGGTCTGACCACCACTTGCCACCAGCACATCGTTTGATCCCTTTAGTGAAAACAGCGCAAGCTCCGACGCCAATGCCGAGCCTTGGGTCAATGCGGGAACTAGTTCCACATTCAACTTGACAGCAGGGGTGCCCTGCCCGCCTACTGTGGAAAGAGCAAGCTCATCCACTACGACTCGGTAAGTCTGATTTTCAATCCAGTAGCGCGCCCCGGTCGCCGATTCGGCAAGCCTGGTCAGTGCTCCCCCATTTATGAAGTTGTTCAGCTGAAGAGTGGTAAGTGGAATGGCAAGGTTGCAGTCGTAGCCGTATTGGGCTGCCACCTGGCAATCGCTAACCTCATACCTGATTGAATCAACCAGCAGATACCGAACATTGGTTGAGTTATCAATCACCAGCGGGCTCATCACACCAGCGTCCTGGAAGCTGTCTAGATAGGCTTGCGAGATTTCTCCGAGGGGACCCAAGGGCCTAAGCGATTCCAGAAGCTTTGGATCACTCACCAGATAGCGAAGTTCATTAACAATTAGGTAGTTGGCGCTGGTGGCGCTCTTAAGCAGGTAGCCGCCGCCGATTGGTGAACCAAACCAATCGTGATAGAAGCGCCAGAAGTTTCTGTTTCCGTAAGCAGAGCAGCTATCCCCCACGCCATAGAGGTTTCTAAGCGCAGCCTCATTTGGGGTGTAGGGCGTGTAGTAGTAGAGGTTTGCAGTTGCCTGATTTTTCAGCTCAAAACTTTTGCTACCGCAGGAGGACTTGGGGTTGTAGCGCATGCTGATAACCCTGCCTGGCTTCCAGTAGGTGAAGGATCCCTCCGGGTTCCCATACCAGCGGAACTGCTTCGCCGCGCGATAGAGCTGGTTGAAAAGCCCTACGAAAACCTTGCCGCAAATAGCCGGGTCAGAGTCGGGACAGCCAAAGCCCATAGCTGCGCGATACATATAAGAGGTTGGCTTGGTTGATGTCACCAGACCTTGCTCCTTCTGAAGGGTCACGATCAGAACTCTTGGATTAATGCCACAGGCATTCGCAATCGCGTGAATCACTTCGGCAGCCGTTGCCTGTTCCTTGGCGGCTATTGCCTTGCAGGGCCCGACCTCACCTGGGGCGGTTGAGGGAGTTTCAGGAATACTTACGCGAACATTCTTTAGGCAGTCAATAGCAGGATCATCGGCCCGGCAGTTCTCAACTCTCGAATCCAGAAAGTCCTGGATCTGCTTGACGGTCATTGAGCCAAAATCAAAGAAAACGCTGTCACTGATTATCAAACCTGGATCAAATGCGCTGCCCGGTGGCGCAGCCACCGCTGGGACACTCTGAATAGATGTAAGTCCGGATGCAATCAATACTGCCGCTGCAAGTGCGGATAGGGCTTTTCGCATCTTACGGAATCACCACCGAGGTTGCGGCTGATACCCCGCTGTGACGCTCGGATTCGTAAGTTACGGTCACCACCCCGTTGCCACGCGGCAATTCGGCCAGCGGAAATTCGATTGGGAAGCACTGCGTGTAGTCAGATGATGGTTCCGCTTTGACCTGCAGCTTCTTCTCGATGTTGTTTCCCAAAAAACGCATGGTGCAGGTGCCACCTGTTTCACTGAGGTTTGGTACCTGAGCAACTATCGTCAAAACACCGAAGTCCGGCTCCGCGACGGCCATCAGGATTATCACCTCAGCTGGAAGTTTGGCCGCTTCGGTTTCGGTTTGCGTTGGCTCAGCTTCAGGTTCTTCAGTTTCAGAAGGTGATGGGGACTGAGTTTGAGCTTGCTCAGATTGAGTCGCTGCGGTTTCGGTCTCCTCGGGCAGGCCTGTCGCCCCCCAGTTTGGATAGAAGATGCTGCAACCGGTGAGCAGCGCGGACGACAAAACACCTACAAATAGAAGTCGAAATCTAGGCATGGCTCACCTCCAGCTACCTTCAACCCTAAGTTGAGATTCTTAAAAAAGCCTGATGAAAGGCGTGGAATAGCGGATTAGAGGCTTGACTTCAGATTTTGGTTTTTCTGTTCAACCAGTTTCTGAAGCTCTTCTCGATAATTGTCGAGTTTTTTCTGAAGATCGCGGTCTGTTGTTCCAAGAATCTTCAAGGCCAGAAGCCCAGCATTTTTTGCTCCGTCAATCGAAACTGTTGCAACTGGAACACCGGCTGGCATTTGAACGATAGAAAGCAGCGAATCCATACCGTCAAGGTGATTCAGTGAAACCGGAACACCAACGACTGGAAGCGAAGTAACGGATGCCAGCATTCCAGGAAGATGCGCAGCACCACCTGCACCAGCAATGATGACCTTTACGCCTCTGGCAGCTGCGGCCTTGCCCCAGGCGATCATTTTTTCCGGAGTCCGATGGGCGCTGAGGACCTCAACCTCGGCCTCAACACCAAACTCGCCCAAGACCTGCTGAGCTTGCTGCATGATCTTCCAGTCAGAGTCGGATCCCATAACAATTGCAACTGCAGCCATGGTCAAAGTCTATTCCGCTTGCCCGTAGAGGATCTGGCGGACTTTGTTGCCTCTTTCCAAAAGCTCCTCCCAGTTATCTCCAAGCAGGGTGATGTGACCCATCTTTCGACCTGCTCGAGCTCTTTTTTCATATGAGTGATATTTGACCTCGGGGTAGGAGTTCATAGCCTGCGGGTAGTTTTCAACGAAGGTGTTTTTATCATCAACTCCTAGCAGGTTTAGCATCACTGCGTATGGAGCGGTTGGGGATGTGCTGCCCAGGGGCAAATCCAACACCGCGCGAAGATGCTGCTCAAACTGAGAAGTCATCGAGCCCTCGATTGAAAAGTGTCCCGAGTTGTGAGGTCTCATAGCCAGCTCATTGACAAGTAGGTTGCCTGCCCGATCCTCAAACATTTCAACCGCCAAAACTCCAACCACCCCAAGTCCTTCGGAGATAGTTTTCGCAATCGCAACAGAATTCTTTAGGTGCTCACTCGCTGGAGCCGGGGCAATGACCTCCGAGCAAACACCTGCCCTCTGAACCGTCTGAACCAAAGGCCATGCAGCTAACTCTCCCCTTGGACTTCGAGCGGTTAGCTGAGATAGCTCACGAACAAAGTCAACTTTTTCCTCTGCCAGAAGACTGCCGCCATAGGCGGAGATGTTTTCAAGCCAGTCCGCAACGTCCTGCAGTGTGTAGACAACCCTTACACCTTTACCGTCATATCCACCGATAGGGGTCTTGACGATTACAGAGCTTCTTCCCTCAAGAAAGTCCACGAGGTCTTCAGCACTTCTAATCTCTCTCCAAGCAGGTTGGGGCATTGAAAGATCAGCGAGCGCCCTGCGCATCACCAGCTTGTTTTGGGCATGGATGAGGGCCCCGGGGCCAGGTCTGACTTCGGTGCCTAGGCCTTGAATTTCAACAAGTAAATCCACCGGCACATGCTCGTGATCAAAAGTAATCACGTCGACAGTTGCTGCAAATTTTCTCAGGGTTTCTAGATCCCTATAGTCTCCGACCATGCTGGCAGCTGCTCTAGCTGATGAGTCAGGGGTTTCGGCAAGAACCTTGAGTTCAATCCCAAGAGCGATTGCGGCAGGCTGCATCATCCGCGCTAGTTGCCCACCGCCAATTACTCCGACCCTGTACATGTTCTTCCCTATTGCTTTCGCAGATGCCAAACATCCGCTGCGGCTAGTGTGTGCTCTTTATCGCTTTGAATAACTAAGTGACCATCTGGGGTGATTTTTGTAGAAGTTCCAACAATACTTTCACCGCTTGCAAGTTCCGCCCTAACCTCACTACCCAGAGTGGAGCAGTTGCGACGCAAATATTCGATAAGCCAGTCGCCATCTTTCGAAGATTGCAGCAGCTCCCAATTGATCTTCATTGAGGCTAGAACTGCCGAGGTTACCTCGTCAAAATCGGTACTTACATATTCACCCAGCGCAGTTGCGGTATCGGGGGCCTGAGATTGAGGCGAGAGATTGATTCCAATTCCACAAACCACACTGCCGTCTTGATTTCTCTGCGCCAAAATTCCAGCTAGCTTTCTCTCTCCAATCAAAATGTCATTTGGCCACTTAATTGAAAATGCAACACTTGGAAAAAGATGCACGAGAGCTTGGTGAGCACTAGCCGCCGCCAATAGCGTCACCAAGGACGAGAGTTGAACGGTCGCTGGCCGAAGCAAGAATGAAACCGAAATTGAAGCGCCGGGCATAGAGACCCAGCTGCGACCTGAGCGACCCTGACCAGTTGTCTGCTCCCCGGCAATTAGCACGGTGAAGTCGTCCAGACTGGCGTGCAGGCGGGCGAGCTCGGCGTTGGTTGAGTCGATTGACTCGACGTACCGAAGCCCAGGAACCACCGATCTTGACTTGGCCAGCTGCATGGAAAAACCCTATTGCACACAGGCAGCTTGTGGATTTCCTCAATGATTTTCCAAGGTCTTTGTGAGAAGTATGCAATTCAGACACTATTTTCAGCAATAAAGTAGGTCCCCATGAGTGAAAAACCAGACCTCAGCACCTCAGCTGGCAAGCTCGAAGATCTCCGACATCGCTATCACGAGGCCGTCCACGCAGCCGGTGAGGCAGCCATTGAGAAACAGCACGCTAAGGGTAAGAAGACTGCACGCGAGCGAATCGACATGCTGCTTGACCCTGGCTCATTTGTTGAAATGGATGAATTTGTAAGGCATCGTGCAAATGCATTTGGCATGGACTCAAAGCGCCCGTATGGCGATTCCGTTGTAACAGGTTTTGGAACTATTCACGGCAGACAGGTGGCCGTCTACTCACAGGACTTCACAATCTTTGGAGGATCCCTCGGTGAAGCCGCTGGAAACAAAATAATCAAGGTGATGGAGCACGCCATCAAAACTGGCGTGCCTTTGATTGGCATCTTGGATTCTGGCGGAGCTCGAATTCAAGAGGGAGTTATTGCACTTGGCAAATACGGAGAAATTTTTAGGCTAAACACTCACGCTTCGGGAGTGATCCCCCAGATCTCGATGATTATGGGGCCAGCTGCGGGAGGGGCGGTTTACTCCCCTGCCCTTACAGATTTTGTGATTATGGTCGACAAGACTTCAAACATGTTTGTCACTGGACCCGATGTCATCAAGACCGTGACGGGTGAAGACGTAGGAATGGAAGAACTCGGTGGAGCAAGAACTCACAACGAAACCTCTGGCGTTGCACACTACTTAGCTTCAGACGAAGAAGACGCCATCGATTTTGTTCAGGCACTAGTCGGATACCTTCCTGAAAATAATCTTTCGCAATCCCCCGCATTTCAAAGCGACTCCGAACTTGAAATAACCGAGGCAGATCGAAAGCTGAACTCTCTGATTCCAGATAGCCCTAATCAGCCATACGACATGCACGAGGTAATTCAGGCAGTTGTAGATGATGGTGAGTTCTTAGAGATTCAAGCTCTATTTGCCCCGAACATAATTGTTGGATTTGCGAGGATTGATGGTCAGTCAGTCGGAATTGTGGCTAGTCAGCCTCTTCAAATGGCAGGAACGCTCAACATCGATGCCGGAGAAAAAGCTGCCAGATTTGTCAGGTTCTGCGACTCGTTCTCCATTCCAATCCTGACGCTCGTGGATGTCCCCGGATACTTGCCTGGCACTGATCAGGAGTGGGCCGGTGTGATTAGAAGAGGAGCCAAACTTCTCTATGCCTATGCCGAAGCCACCGTGCCTCTGGTCACAGTAATCACTCGCAAGGCATACGGCGGTGCCTACATCGTCATGGGCTCGAAGCAGCTGGGAGCAGATATCAACCTCGCTTGGCCAACCGCTGAGATAGCAGTTATGGGTGGCCAGGGTGCTGTGAATATTCTTTTCCGCGATCAAATAAAGCAAGCTGAAGAAAAAGGCCAGGACATTGCCAAAGTTAGAGACCAGCTGGCAAAGGAATACACCTATAACGTTGCCAGTCCATTCCTGGCTGCTGAAAGAGGTGAGCTTGACGGAATTATTGAACCAGCCGCAACCAGATCTGCGGTTACTCGTTCTCTTAGGGCGCTGAAGACTAAACGAGCAGAACTGCCACCCAAGAAGCACGGAAACATACCTCTCTGATGAAAAAGACTTCAATGCAAGAAATTTCTAAGCTCATCAAGGCTAAAGATGGAAATGAACTCGAACGGGCCGCAGCAATCGCTGTTGTAGCTTCCCTTCTCTCAAAAAGAGCCGCAACAGCTCAAGGGTCTGTGTCCACGTGGGCAAATCGGTCCGGACTTCGAGAGGGACTTGTTGAAAATCCAAGAAAAAATTTTCGCTAGAAGTTAATTTAGTTTTTCAAGAATTACCCTTGCTACACCCACATAATTCAATAATCTAAGTAGAGCGTAAGTCACCTAACGCAAAGAAGGGTTGCGGTGACTTTCTTCGGGGGAAGAAGTGAAATAAGGGCGATTGTTCGCCCTTTTTTCTTTCTCGAAAACACTCAATAAGTACCGTTTATAAATGACATCACCGTTTCGAAGTGGTGAGTGTGAGGAAAGATATCAAAAGCCTTGATTTGTTGGAGGCTGTAACCGATTTCAGCTAGCTGTTTTACGTCTCTGGCAGCAGCGACCGGGTCGCACGCAACATAAACAATATTCCTTGCACCAAGTCTGGCGATGTGCCCGAGCACCTTGCTGTTTGCTCCTGAGCGAGGCGGGTCTAGCACTACCGTATCGAGTGGTTCCGTTCGCTTTCTCAGATAAACCAAAACGTCCGAAGTCTCAAAAGATAGATTTTTTAAATCCTTAGAACTTTTCTTGCCATCTTTTGCGGCCTGCTTGTTTAGGTCTACGGCCCTAACAGAAATGTCAGGATGTTTGGCGGCAGTAGTTGCGGCAAACAGCCCAACTCCTGAGTAAAGATCTAGGACTTCGTGAAGCTGGAACTTCGCCAGGCGACTTGCGACTTCTTCAGCGAGCCTTGATGGTGCCAGCCGATGCGCTTGCCAAAAAGTCTGGGGCGAGAGCTCAAAAAGTCTTTCTCCAACCACTTGCGATAACTGAGTAGGAGTCTTCTGCTCTGAATCAACGATGTTTCCAAAACTGTCAACAGCGAATGAGACTCTGAGATTTGCAAACTTACTTGGATTGCGCAGAGCTATTTCTTCCAAAGATTTGTCCGCAAGGGGCAGTGAACGAATAGGCACCAGATCTTCACTTCGCACTCTTTTCACTGATGCTCTTGCTCTTGCATCAAAGTGAATCTGGATGCGAGTTCGATAGTGCAGGCCGTCCGAGTCATCGATTGGCTGAACCAAAACGTCAGATTCAACTCCGGCAAACCTCTTCAGAGCCTCTTTCAAAACCTCGGTCTTAAGTTCTCTTTGGAAACCAAGCTGAATGTGGCCAAAGTCCGCTCCGCCCGCACCTCGTTCAGCATCGTCCCAGATATGTGGTTGTCTGAAGGGACTGGGGTCGACGATCTTGAGTGGAACAGCCCTAAGAAAGTTCGACTTTTCTTCGATTATTTCGGCTTCAACAACTTCTCCTGGAAGCACACCCTCTACGAATACGACTTTGCCCTCGGGACGAGCCACGAAGACACCTCCGTGGGCAACCTTTTCTATTTTTAGTTCCACTGGCACCCGCCTAGTGTTTCATAGCTAACCTTGTCGTGTGCCAAAACTTTTGCTTGCCTCGACATCTCCCGCTCGCAAGAAACTTCTCACTGACGCAGGTATCAACTTTGACAGCCTGGCCCCCGGGGTCGATGAGGAGCTGCTCGTCGAACAGCAAAGACCTAATTCAGTAGAAGAGCTAACTTTGCTTCTAGCCAAGGCAAAGGCGGAGGCTGCAATTGGGCTTACTGATGCCGAGCTCATTCTTGGCTGCGACAGTGCTCTTGAGTTCGAGGGCGAGATTTTGGGTAAGCCGCTTCTTGAAGAGGTGGCTATAAGCCGCTGGCAGAACATGCGTGGAAAATGGGGAACCTTGGCGTCAGGACACCATTTGATTTCACAGGATGGCCGATCCACCAGCTTCTGCAGTATGACGAAGGTTTTCTTCGCTGACATTTCAGACGCCGAGATAGCCAGGTATGTGGCAACGGGTGAGCCTTTGGCGGTTGCCGGAGCCTTCACCATTGACTCCATTGGCGGCAGCTACGTGGAGAGAATTGAGGGTGACTACCACACTGTTGTAGGTCTCTCCCTAGTAACTTTGCGAAAACTGATGGTTGAGCTCGGTCACAACTACCAGGACTTCTGGAGTTAGCATCAACAAAACCGTGATTTTTTTGTCGATAACTTATAAATTCTGCTGCATTTAGGCCAATAAGCTATCCGATTATGGCTGAGCGACAAATCAAGAAACTGCTGATTGCGAACCGAGGCGAGATTGCCGTTCGGATTATCAGGGCCGCCAGAGACAGCGGAATCCAGACTGTGGCCGTTTATGCGGGATCAGACCGAGATGCTCAGCACGTCCAGCTGGCAGACGAGGCATACTCGCTCGATGGCGAAACAGCTGCTGAAACTTATCTTGTCGTAGAGAAGCTATTAGGAGTTGCCCGCCGATCTGGCGCAAATGCTGTTCACCCTGGCTACGGCTTCCTTTCAGAAAATGCTCTATTTGCCAAAGCTGTAGTCGATGCCGGTCTTATCTGGATTGGTCCGCCAGCATCCGCGATTGAAAGATTGGGCGACAAACTCTCAGCTAGACAAGTAGCCGAAAAGGTTGGCGCTCCTCTGGCCCCCGGAACCAAGAATCCGGTTGGTTCAGTGGCTGAAGTTGAGGAGTTCGTGAACAAGCACGGTCTACCTGTCGCAATCAAGGCTGCTTACGGCGGGGGCGGAAGAGGAATCAAGGTAGTCAAGGACAAATCTGAGATCAAGGAGCTCTTTGATTCTGCAACACGTGAAGCCATTGCTGCCTTTGGTCGCGGTGAGTGCTTCATCGAGAAATACCTGGAAAAACCCAGACACGTTGAAACTCAGTGTCTAGCTGACGAGCATGGAAATGTTGTTGTGATTTCAACCAGAGACTGCTCACTTCAGCGAAGGCATCAGAAGCTAGTCGAGGAAGCACCAGCACCTTTTCTGAGCGATGCCCAAACCAAAGAACTATATGAAGCATCCAAAAAGATTTTGAAAGAAGTTGGCTACGTCGGCGCTGGAACCTGTGAATTCTTGGTCGCTCGAGATGGAACTATTTCATTCCTTGAGGTAAACACCAGGCTGCAAGTCGAACATCCGGTTTCCGAGGAAGTAACTGGAATAGATCTAGTGCGAGAGCAATTCCGGATTGCTGAAGGTGGCAAGCTGGATTACCAAGACGCAGAAATTAAGGGTCACTCGATTGAGTTTCGAATCAATGGAGAGGATCCTGGCAGAAACTTCCTTCCCTCACCTGGCCCAATCCATCTGTTCCTAGCTCCATCTGGCCCTGGAATTCGAGTGGACTCGGGAGTTGTCACGGGTGATGTGATTTCTGGAAATTTTGATTCCATGATGGCCAAGCTGATTGTTACAGGCAAAGATCGAAATCAAGCGCTCGAGAGGGCACGACGGGCACTTCAGGAAATGCAGGTCCATGGTCTGCCCACGGTTATTCCGTTTCACCGGCTAATTGTCTCCGATCCCGCATTCACTGCCGACAAAGGTAATTTTGATGTCCACACCAGGTGGATTGAGACTGAGTGGTCAAATCCAATTGCGCCTTGGAGTGGTCAGCAAGAAGAGCTACCTGCCCAACCTCAAATGAAAGATTTAGTCGTTGAGGTTGAGGGTAAACGGCTAACAGTCAGTGTTCCTCGATATTTAGTCACTGGAGAAAGCTCCTCCATCCCCAAGATTCACCGACGTAAGAAGTCTCACCAGGCATCCACCCACACAGGAGCTAAGGGAAATTCGCTGTTGGCTCCAATGCAGGCAACGGTTGTGAAGCTTGCGGTAAGTGATGGCCAGATGGTGCAAGAGGGAGAGCTAGTTGTTGTGCTAGAGGCCATGAAGATGGAGCAGCCACTAACGGCTCACCGCGCAGGAAAAATAACAAACGTCGGAGTTAGTGTCGGAGCCACCATATCGGCTGGCACCAGGATTCTAGATATCCTCGACTAGTCAATCGCCGGATGCAGGGCACTCGCCGCTTCGGCAATGGATGCAGACAGCGATGGATACACAGTGTATGTCTTTGCTAACTGATCCACGGTGAGCCTGTTTTCAATCGCAACGGCAATTGGATAAATCAGATCTGAAGCTTTCGGCGAGACCACGACTCCGCCGATAACCGTGCCTGAACCGGTAGAGGCAAAGAGCTTGATGAAGCCCTCCCCAAGGCCCTGCATTTTGGCTCTTGGATTTGAATCGAGCATCACCTGGTGAATTTCGCCTCGAACAAGTCCCTCCTTGATTTCCCGCTCTGACCAACCAACCTGTGCAATTTCGGGGTTCGTGAAAACGTTGCTGGCAACATTTCTCTGCCTGGTTGGCATCGCGACGTCACCAAGCGTGTGATACACAGCGGTGCGACCCATCATGGAAGAAACTGAAGCCAACGGAATTGAGGTTGAGCAGTCGCCGACCGCATACACGTTTGCCCTAGAGGTTCGGGCAACCTTGTTGACAATCACCCTGCCATCCTCGGCCAGCTTCACCCCCGCCTATTCTAAACCAAGGCCTCCAGTGTTGGGGGTTGCACCTACAGCCATCAAACAGTGGGAACCCGAGATGACTTGACCATCGGAGAGGTGAACTTCAACAGATGGGCCCTTGTTGATTACCCGGTTCGCCCTGACTTTCTTCAGAAGACGCATACCAGAGCTTACAAAAACTTTCTCAATCAGCTCCGCTGCATCTTGGTCATTGCCCGGCAGAACTTTATCTCGCGAGGAAACCAGTGTGACCTTGGAGCCAAGTTGCAAATAGGCTGATGCAAATTCCGCACCTGTCACGCCGGACCCAACAACAATTAGGTGTTCAGGAAGCTCTTCCAATGAATAGAGCTGCTTCCAATTCAGAATTCTCTCTCCGTCGGTCTTAGCATCGGATAGTTCCCTGGGTGATGCTCCAACGGCGACAATGATTGTTTTTGCTTCCAGTCTGATTTGCTTGCCAGCTTGATCAAACACAACGTGATGATTGCCATCGAGCTTGGCTTTTGCATCGATGATTTCAACGCCCTCGCTAATCAGAGTCGATCTCATCTGCTGGGATTGGTTTGCGGCCAAAGATAAGAGCCTGAGGTTCATTGCGCCCAGATTAACCTCGACATGCGGATTGATTTTCTTACCGTCATGACTAAAGCCAAGTCCTAGTGATTTGGCCAGCTCAATCTGCTGTGCGGCTTCGGCAGCTGCAATCAGAGATTTGGATGGGACTACATCGGTCAGAACAGCATTGCCGCCAATTCCGCTCTCTTCGATTAGAACTACTTCTGCGCCAAGCTGTCTGGCAGTTCTGGCAGCTTCGTAACCACCAGGCCCGCCGCCAATAATGACAATGCGACCGAAAGAAGAGTTACTCATCACCTGACAATTGTTCCCTAATTTGGCAGCCAGGATTAGAACTAAACTTGAAAACATGGCTCATCCTCTAAATGAAGAAGGGGTAAACCCCTTCGAATTCGCCGAAAAGGCGGCAGCAGCAATTGCCCAAAAATCTGGAGTTCCCAGGCATGACATAGCCCTGACCCTCGGCTCGGGCTGGTCAAAAGCGGCGGATCTGATTGGCGAGACCGTTAGTGAAATTCCCGCCAACGAAATCCCGGGATTTCATAAACCGGCTGTGGCTGGGCATGTGGGAACCATCCGTTCCATCAAGTTACCCAGTGGAAAATTCGCTCTAGTCATCGGAGCCAGGACCCACTTCTATGAAAATCATGGGGTTAGGGCAGTTGTTCATTCAGTCAGAACCGCTGCGAAGACCGGAGCAAAAATAATGGTGCTAACCAATGGAGCTGGAGGGATTAAGCCCCAGTGGCAAGGCGGTGTCGCCGTCCTTATCTCCGATCACATAAATCTCACCGCCTCATCACCGCTTGAAGGCGCCAACTTCGTGGACCTAACCGACCTGTATTCAAAAAGACTCAGAGATATCGCAATGCAGGTTGATCCATCCCTCGACGAAGGTGTCTACGTTCAGTTCCGCGGTCCCCACTACGAGACTCCTGCTGAGGTTCAGATGGCAAAACACATGGGCGGACACATCGTTGGCATGTCAACTGCCCTGGAGGCGATAGCCGCGAGAGAGTCGGGCATGGAAGTTATCGGGATGTCCCTGATTACCAACCTGGCTGCGGGCATTCAAACAACACCCCTGAGTCACGAAGAAGTCATAGCTGCCGGCAAAGCAGCTGAAGGAAAAATCTCAAAACTGCTAGCGGAGATAGTCACCAGGTTCTAGATGTCTTTACTTGACAGAGCAAAATCTTGGGCCGCTCACGACCCTGATTCGAAAACGAAGACCGAGTTGGAAGAGCTAATCAATCAAGGCAAACACTCGGAAATCGAATCAAGGTTTTCTCAGCTTCTCGAGTTCGGAACCGCAGGACTTCGGGGGGAACTAGGCGCAGGGCCGAATCGGATGAACCGAGTGGTAGTGGCATATGCCGCTAGCGCAATTGCCGAATTTCTAAAGAGGAATAAGTCACAGTATGCAAATCCGGCCGGGAGACTAAGTGTCGTAATCGGATTTGATGGTCGTGAAAACTCGGATGTATTTGCCAAGGACACGGCCCAGATCATTGCCGCTGCTGGGCTCGAAACGCTTCTTTTTGATCAAAAAGTGCCAACTCCGGTGGCTGCTTTCACTGGCAAGCGCCTAAAAGCATCAGCAACCATTGTTGTAACAGCAAGCCATAACCCACCTCGCGATAACGGATACAAGGTCTATCTGGGAGGAGAATTTGGTGGATCGCAACTTATTTCTCCGCAGGACAAAGAAATAGCCGAGCTGATTGAAGAAAACTATAGGCACCTAACCTTTGACCAGATTCCCAAATCCGATGACTATCAATCTCTGTCTTCGAGTGATGTCGATCTTTATATTCAAAGAGCGCTGGAGCTAATCCCCCAAGAAAATCTTGAGCGATCAAAGATAAAGATTCTTCACACTGCTTTGCACGGAGTTGGCTCAGCGGTGGTCGAAAAAATATTCAGCCAGGTGGGCTTTGAGCTGCATTTGGTTGAAGAGCAGCGGCATCCTGATGCTGCGTTTCCAACTGTTACCTTCCCGAACCCAGAAGAACCGGGTGCCATGGACTTAGCATTTAAGGAAGGCAGCAGGATAAGCGCTGAGCTAATCCTTGCCAATGACCCAGATGCTGACCGCCTGGCCGTGGCAATCCCAAATGCTACTGGGTGGACGATGCTCACCGGTGACGAAGTGGGAATTTTGCTTGCTGACTATTGCTCGAGTAAGGCAAAGTCTGGTGCAATTGCCAACTCAATCGTTTCAGCAGACATTTCTGCATTGGCAGCCTCATACCAACTCGATTACAGTCAAACACTCACTGGCTTCAAGTGGATATCAAAAGTTCCCAACCTGATTTACGGCTATGAGGAAGCCTTGGGATACTGCGTTGATCCTGCGTTCACCCCGGATAAAGACGGAATTACCGCAGCGCTGATAGTTGCAGAGATAGCCGCCAATCTGGCTTCACAAAATCAGAACTTAACAACGAAATTGAATGACTTGTCATTGAGGTTCGGAAAAGTCTCCACCGGTCAGGTTTCTATAAGAGTGAGTGACCTCAGCATCATTGGAAGGGTAATGAGTTTCGTTCGGCAAATGCCCACTACTTCTTTTGAGGGCGAACTGAGGGTAGATGATCTTCTCAAGTCGCAGACACTAAAGACTGACGCTGTGATACTTAGTAATGACAAGGCCCGACTAATCTTTAGGCCAAGTGGGACCGAACCTAAGCTCAAGTGCTACTTGCAATATCAGGGTGATCAAGCCGGGCTTGAACGACTGAAGGAGTTTGCTAGCGACCTTTTGCGTAACGCTCAGCAAACCGCCTGATACTCTGCGGAATCGGAAGCCCTCTAGCCTCATCGTCCGCAGGAATTGGTTCGCCAATTACTGTCTTGATTGGAACGATGCCCGCCCAGTAACCCAGGTTTAGATCCTCCTCCGGATCATCAACTTCATTCCTAGAGATCTTCACTGAAGTCTCACTAAGGTCCACCTGGATGATGATTGTCGCAGCAAGTTCCTTCTTTGTTGTCGGACGCGCTTCGGCCACTCGCCCGGGAATTAGTCCGTCGCTTAGTGCATCTAGGGCTTCGAGCTTCTTGGAATCGGGAACAAGTTCCGCTTTGCCAAAAATCACTGCCGCCCTGTAATGCATGCCAGTGTTGAAGGTGCTGCGAGCAACCTTTAGGGCATTGAGCTCGGTGATGCTGATACAAACCGCTGCATTCTCCGCCAAAAGCCGCATAAGTCTCGAACCAGTTGAGCCGTGCAGATAAAACTTATCCCCGACTCGCCCATAGGTCATCGGGATAACCACTGGAAGGCCGTTCTCAATGAAACCTACATGGGCGACCAGGTTGTCATCGATGATCGAGTAGAGGTCTTGCTGACTTTCCGATGCCTTGTGTGAAAGGCGCTTAAGTTTGGTTTTGGCTGTGCTTCCCGGTTGCATCTATTGATGCTAGCCGAGAGCTTGAGCGAGCGCTTCTCGAATCTCAGTCAAATCGGTAACGGTTTTGATTACCACAACTTGGCTTCTGCCTGTTTGCAGCGAGCTAGTGACATCTTCTGTGGCAAGAATCAATTGAGCTGGGCTCCTTGAAGCAACATCTCCTAGCGCTACCGCCTCTACGGTTGCAGTTATCTCCAGCTGCGCAAGGGCTTTTTCAGCGAGCCTTGCCATGATCACGCTGGTTCCTATGCCAGCTCCACACACGCAATAGATTCGCATGCTTCAGTAAAACAGTAAATGCGATGGTTGGGAAGAAACTACTGCTGGGCCCTTGCGAAGCCGAGCTCAATCATGTCCATCAGCTCTTCGCGTTCGGTCAAGCCCTGGAAAGCACTTGATGCTGCATTTAGCTGAAATTGCTCGAGATCTGCCAGGGTGTAGCCAAAAGTCTCGGTCAGTATCTCCAGTTCTTTGGTAAGAGAAGTTCCACTCATGAGGCGGTTATCGGTATTCACGGTCACCTTGAAGCCAAGGTCATAGAGAATGTCAATCGGGTGGTCTGCCATTGAATCACCCATCATTGCGAATGCGCCCGTCTGGAGGTTCGAAGATGGGGAGGTCTCTAGTGCAATCTCCCTGTCATGAACCCACTGAGCGACAGGACCTAGCACAACAAGATCAGTGTCACCTTCGGTGCGAGAGAACATGATGTCCTCGATCAGCCTGACCCCGTGACCCAGCCTCAGAGCCCGACCGTTCACAATTGCATCCTTGATTGATTCGATTCCATCCGCTTCGCCTGCGTGAACGGTGATTGGGAAAAATTCGGCTGCCAAGTAGTCAAACGCGACCTTGTGCCGTGAGGGTAGAAATCCCTTCTCAGGTCCCGCAATGTCAAAACCGACTACACCGTTATTGCGATGTCTAACAGCCAGCTCGGCTATCTCCAGACCTCTGTCAGTGTGACGCATGGCAGTGACCAGCTGGCCGGTTCTAATGAAACCGCCCCGAGAGGCAACTTCCTCCATACCTCTTTCCAGTCCATCCTGAACAGCTTCAACAGTCTGATCAAGCGTCAAGCCGCGAGAGAGGTGTTGCTCCGGAGCCCAGCGCAGCTCACCGTAGATCACCCCATCATCAGCTAGATCCATCACGGCTTCATATGCCACTCGCTCGAGACCCTCGTAGGTCTGCATAACTGCGACGGTGTGCTCAAAAGCTTCCAAGTATTTGACTAGGGAGCCTGAGTTGCAAACTTCAGCGAACCAGGCGGCTAGTTCTGGACCGGTATTGCGCGGAAGGCTGTGGCCAACCTCCGAGGAGAGCTCGACAATGGTCTGCGGGCGCAAGCCGCCATCTAGATGATCGTGGAGAGAGATTTTGGGTAGCGACTGAAGGTCCAACTTTTTCCTAATCTACTTTTCCGAGGACAATTTTTCTTGGCTCGGGACTTTTCTCAGAGTACTCCACCGCGCCGCTCAGTGAGGACATAGCTCTTTCGAACTTTTCCTGGGTATCTGTGTATAGCGTCATCAGCTTCTGGCCTTTTTCGACCCGGTCGCCATACTGAGCATGCAGCTCAATTCCTGCACCAAACTGAACGGCATCTTCTTTTCTCTCCCGACCTGCGCCCAATCGCCAGGACGCAACGCCCACGGCTAGAGCATCAAGTTTGGCGAGGTAGCCAGTTTGCTCAGCAAGAACATCATGGGAGTGCTTAGCTTTTGGCAGAGCTGCATTGGAATCCCCGCCCTGCGCCTGAATCATTTGGTGCCATTTGTCCATGGCCTTGCCGTTTTTTAGATTCTCTAGCGGGTCTGCATCAATCAATCCGCAGTGGGAGAGCATCTCTTTAGCCAGTGCGACAGTTAGCTCAACCACATCGCTGGGTCCTCCCCCAGCCAAGACTTCGATTGATTCCTCAACCTCGAGTGCGTTGCCAATCTTTCTCCCCAGAGGTGTAGACATGTCAGTTAGCAGTGCGGATGTCTTGACGCCTGCGTCGTTACCAATCTGCACTAAAACTTCTGCTAACTCTTGCGCACGTTCACGGGTCTTCATAAACGCACCACTGCCGACCTTGACATCCAGCACAAGGGAAGAGGTTCCCTCAGCGATTTTCTTGCTCATGATCGATGAGGCAATTAGCGGAATAGCCTCAACCGTTCCAGTCACGTCTCTTAGGGAGTAGAGCTTCCGATCAGCTGGTGCTAGCCCACTTCCCGCCGCACACACCACTGCTCCAACTTCGGCCAATTGCTCGTAAAGCTCCTGGTTGCTAAGTGATGCTCTCCAACCTGGGATGGCCTCTAGCTTGTCTAAAGTTCCACCCGTGTGACCGAGCCCCCTGCCACTGAGCTGAGGAACGGCGATGCCGTATGAGGCAACCAATGGAGCCAGTGGCAGAGTTATTTTGTCCCCCACCCCACCGGTTGAATGCTTGTCTGAGGTTTTCATCGCTAGCGAAGAAAAGTCGAGTCTCTCGCCGGAATCAATCATCGCAAGCGTAAGGTCAAGGATTTCTCTTCGATTCATGCCATTGAGCAAAATGGCCATAGCCATCGCAGACATCTGTTCATCAGCGACTGCGCCCCTGGTGTAGTTTGCTACCAGCCAACGAATTTCATCACCTGAGAGCTCTTGCTTCTCGCGTTTTTTTATGATCAGCTCAACAGCTGAGAACGTCATTTCCTTAGGTCCTTTGGCCCGAATGCATCGGGCAGAACTTCTGTAATTGGTTTAATGCCACTGATTGTCTGTAGAAGCATTCCCTCTGCTGCGTGCTCAAAAAGAAGCTGGCGACACCTTCCGCAAGGCATAAGCGGATCTCCCTTGCCATCAACGCAAGCAAACGCAACTAGCTTTCCCCCGCCAGTGCGGTAGAGCTCACTGACGAGCGAGCACTCTGCGCAGAGCCCAAGCCCGTAGGAGGCATTCTCGACGTTGCAACCAGAAATTACTCTTCCATCATCAACCAAGGCTGCAACGCCAACTGGAAAATTGGAGTAAGGAGCATATGCCTTCTCCATCGCCGATTTAGCGACGTCGGTGAGTTGCTTCCAATCAATATCCAATTTCTATCCTTTGGTATACGGAATCGCCAATGCTTTTGGCGGCCTAGATTGACCAACAAATCCGACGACCGCAATTATGGTCACTATGTAGGGCACCATCGTTATGAAGTCAGTTGGGATTCCTGGACTTACCTGGTTAGCCCAGACTCTCAGGATGATTGAAAAACCAAATAGCAGAGCAGCGAGCGCCGCAGAGATGGGGTGCCACCTACCAAGGATCACAACTGCAAGAGCAATGAATCCAAATCCACCTGACATCTCTCGGCCAAAAGCTCCCGCGTTACCGATAGTCAGAGCCGCTCCACCAAGGCCTGCGGACATTCCGCCTAGAGTCACCCACCAAAAACGAGTTCTTCCGACATTTATACC
>JACCDP010478984.1_pt1 | contig 25704 bp, 17 predicted proteins | sample 7445841 | NCBI WGS metagenome assembly JACCDP01 (sample SAMN15323441, study PRJNA562643) | freshwater metagenome | isolation source: river surface water | place: USA:Blue River Watershed | collected 2017-08-17 | reverse complement strand
TCCTCCAACCATTTGAAATAATCTGAGTGCAATTTAAGATCACTCAGAAACTTTTTACCTTTCTGCATTTTAAGTTTCCTTTTTTATTTTTTGTTTATTTTATTAGTGCCTTTTTTTCTTGAGCTTTTCTATAGATTTCGGCTGTTCTATTTGCTCTTTTTTGAACTTCGTCTTGTTCGTGACCAAGAAGTGTATTTTGTGATTCTGTATCAATCAACAAATATTCGTTATTAAACTTACAATTTTGGAATACAACACCGTCTTTACCAATACGAGATTTGAGTAATGTTAGTGTTGCCAAATTATGTTCTTTTTGTTCTAATGTTTTACCAATAGACAATATAACGTGTGCGATTTGAGCTTTCTTAATTGAACCTCCCATTTGGTCTCCTGTAACAACTTCAGATGAAATTGATTCACGATTACCTTGTGTTGCGGTCCATATTGCCATATTGAATTCTGTTGTCATTGACTCTAAACTTCTCATAACAGAACCCTCACCTTTCCATTCTTCTCCGTTTGTTGATTTATCTGCCGATATACAATCAACATAATCAATGATTAACAAATCAATTTTGTTTTCACTTTCGGAATTTAATTTTCTCAATTTGTTTTTAATTTCCGAAATTGTAACATTATCACTAGCAAGTTTCAAAAGTTTTAAACTACCTTTTGAACGTGATTGAGCATCTGATACTTTTTTCATAACTTCTTCTTTGAATTCAGGTTGCTCATCAGGAGCAATGTCTGACCAAATAGTATAATGTTTTCTCTTAATATTACCTGGATTATCTTCGAAGAAAATTTGAACAACATGATGACCTAAATTAAATGCGGTATTTGCAAATTTGGTCAATAATGTTGTTTTACCCGTACCTGTTGGTGCTAACACAACACCTAATTCCCCAATACCTAAACCACCTTTCAATAGGTTGTCAATACCCGCAATACCTGTTGGTAATGGTTGTCTAAAGTCTTGCTCTAATGCTTCATCAATTCCGTGGAATACGTCTGTAGTTTCATCATTTGAAATACCTACTTGTAATGCCTTTTGGATTATTTGTTCGATTTTATTATAAGCCTCGAATTCACCATTATCGATAATGTTTTGAACATTTTTAAGTTCCTTTTTTAAATTTTGTTGTCTACAGAAATTTAATGCAGTATCTTTTACATATTCAATTTGTTGTTCATTATCTTTAATAGCCTCCAACGTATCTGTATGAATTTTAGAAGTTTGACTACCAGAACCTTCAACCATTATTTTCTGTGCCAAAGTATTGTAATCGGGAATTTTGTTGTACGATTTGTACAATTCTTTCATATTCTCCATGATGAATTTAAATGAATTGTTATCGAAAAATTTACTTTCAATAACATCAATTATAGTTTCACCATACTTCTTATCTTCAATAATCGCCTTTATAAGGGATTGTTGAAATGTAAATCCTAAGTAACCAAAATTCCTTTCTTCCATAAATTATTTATATATATTTTTTTCTAAAATTTGTAAGTCAAATCGTGTTCTAAATAAACCGTTTCTAACTCGTCAGAAGATAAAATGTCAGTTAAGTCTGACAAAATTGTCTTCAATCTTGGACGAATATCAACAGTATACCTTGCCTTTGGGTGGTAGGTGTATGCTGGAAATATTCTTGAAATAAATACATCATCACCTAGCTTAATTTCCAATAAAAAATGCTCTTTTTCTTCATTTGCCTTATCTTCCACATTCTCGGAATTGAGGATAAAATTTTGATTTTCACATAGGTAATTGGAACTTTTTATTTTCAAATCTTCCTGAATTTCTTCACAAATATTTTTTACATAATAATGGAGGTCCATAGAACTTCTAGATTGCTTATAATGGTCTCTAACATTAAAGTACCTTTGACATACAATGTTACCTTCTAAAGAAAGTAAAAACTCAAATTTTGTAATGTTCTCCTGATTTTGATTTTCTCTACTCATTTGTTTTAATTTTAATTGTTCTTGTTTTTATTTTGTTTTTTTCTTTTCTTGTTAATCTTAAAAACGGATTTAAGAATTTAATCCATGCGTCGTCTGATTTTGGTAGTACGTTGAATATTCCGTCTTCGGTCATCATTTTCATCGCATTTTTATATGACCTACCTTCTTGGTCTAAGTTTTCATTTATTAATAACTCAATAACTTCTTTAGATTCTTCAGTTAGAAAGGGTTCATCTAAACTAACCACTCGATTATTCAATTCAAAAAATTCATCCCCAAATACTCCGTGTTTTGTTACTCCTGTGATTAAATTTGTAATTAATTTGTTGTGTTTATCCTGTTCAAATAAAATTTCACTTTTTTCTCTAATTTCTTTAAGTGTAATTTGTTTAGTTTTAAGTTCAGGAAATAAAGCTAAAAATCTCTTAACTCCCATTCCTTTAATACCTGCAATATTATCTGAAGAATCACCACACATCATTTTAACAATCTTAATATTTTGAATCAAGATTTCCTCACGGTCATAAATGAACATATCGTTTTGTTGATATAACTTTCCGTGTGACGGGTTGTAAATTTTTACATTTTCAGAAACTAATTGTGTTAAATCACCATCAGATGAATAAATAATTATATTTTCTTGTTTTGAATTTTGAACATAGTATGCAATACAATCATCAGTTTCACATAGTTCAAACTCACCTTGTCTAACATAAAGTTCTTCAAGATATTGTTTAATTCTATCTCTTTGATAATTGTAAGATGCTAATTCTTCTTCAGACCTAAGTCTTGAACGTCTGTTCTCTTTATAACGAGAATAGATTTTCCTACGACTTAATGAACCATCATAACCGTCCCAAAAAACAACGATTTTATCTAAATTGTAGATTTCAAACGCTCTCCTAAGAGTATTAAGAAAATGATATATTCCTCCAATGTGTGTGCCTTTATAGAAGTAATTTTTGACACCGTAGAAACCAATTGTAAGTAAATTATCTCCATCTACTAATAAAACCGACATTAATTAAATTTATAGGTCCGTATCCTCTGTTACAACTTCAATATCGGAAGCGTCTGTAACATTAACGCCTAACATCTTACTGATGTAATCTCCATTTTCTTTCTTGTAATCTTCGATAGATTTCTTCTCTTCAGAATCTTCTCTACCTGGCATAAATCCGTGTGATGTAACCAAGATACGTCCATCTTCATATCCTAAACCATTGATGTGGTTTTTCATGATAGAGATTTTTGTTCTTGTGGCAATCTTAACTTTTCTCTTATCTTTAGTGATTGAGATTTTAGTTGTACCCGCACCTTTTTGATTACCAAATAAAAATACAATACTGGAATTTAACCAAATTGCTTCACCACCTTTTGCTTTAATCTTTGGTTGTCCAAAAGGATTATCGGGTAATTCTACCCAAGGTTGATTGACAATGATTAATGTATTTGTATGAGGTTTATCTGTTCTTCTTGAACCTGAAATACGTTGGTTGATACCCATACCAATTTTGTCTGCTAAAACCGATGCATTGTGTTGTTTACCGCCTTTACCATCGTAAGTCATTTTACATGGTACTGAACCCACAGAATCCCATAAGATTAATAAATCGTGAGGTAAATCCCCTTTCTCTTGTGCATCTAATAATTCATTGATATAATCTGTGATTTGTTCAATGTATTCGAAATCACTATTGAAAAGGTAATCTCCGTTTCTATCGAATCCCATTAATTCCGCATGTTCCCAACTCCATTTTTGTTCTGTAATAATGAACACAGGAATAACTCCTTTCTTTTGTGCATCTACCGCAGACTTTACAAGTGCCGTTGTTTTACCCGTATCACTATGTCCTAATAACATATTGATATGACCCATTGCTGGACCAGGAATACCACACGCATCTAAAAAAGCATCACCTAAATCGAAAAAACGGTCTGGTTTATATTCTGCCTCTTTTGAAAATTTCTTTTTAATTGCTGAAAAATCAGTCTTTTTTATACCTGCCATAATATTGTTTTAAAAATTGGGGCTTCTGACGTTATCTCCACCCCTGTGTAAAATTAGAATGGTAAATCACCATCTACATCATCATCTTCCTGAGGATCAACAACAGGTGTTGATTTAGATGCTCCTCCACCTATGGTTTCTTCAGTAGTTAAGTTTGATACCCACTTTTTAGAATCGCTATCCCAACGTGGAACTTCACCTCTTGCAACCATCTCTAAATAATCTTCACCCTTTTTAGAATAAACATCAGACCATGTTAATTCATCGTCTAACCATGTTTTTGCTACATTTGAGTCTTCGTGTAATGGACCTGCATCTTCAGGAATTACTGAATTGATGACTGTATATTCTTTACCTGTTCCCGCTTTAGTTAAGGTTAAAGATAAAATCAAATCACGACCTTTTTCTGTATCGGTAATATCACCTTTGTTACGGAAAATAGGGAAGATTTTATCAATTACACCATCACCTTTAGCGTTGTGTTTAAATCTCCAAAACTTAGGACCATCTTGTTCGTGGTCTCTGTCAATTACTTTAACAATGTAAAATTTACGAGAACGATATGTACGTGCAGTTTCTCTATCTGATTCCACACCTGTACCCATTAATGCTTCATAAACCTCATTTAATGGTGAGCGTTTTCCCTCTTGTGATGGGTCGTATAATTTTGTCCATTTACCATCCACTTGAACTTCGTGGAATTTCACCTCAACAAACGGAGATGAACCATCTTTTGTAGGAAGAATACGAATACGTCTTTCTTCACCTTTTGAACCTTTAGGAAGTACTGTTGTAAAATACTTCTTCATTCTATCCTCTTGGGATACCTTGTTGTTGTTACCACTTGTGGCGTTTTTGTTTTTCTCGTACTGTGCAAGTACTGCGTCAAATGTAGACATAAAATTAAAATTTAAATTAAAAAATCATTTATAGTAATAATATACATAAAAAAACCCAAATTGGGAAATCTGGGTTAAAGTATTTTTGAAAAATTTTGTTTCTTATTCTAATGTTAAAAGATAAGATAATTTATTAAGTTCTCCCAACATTTCGTCACGAATATTTAATAAATCGGTATCTGTACTATCCAAGTCCATTTCTACAAATGCCTTTCTAACTGTAACAACTAAACCTTTCATATCTAAGTCAGATAAGTTATTTAATTGTATTGTTTTATTTTCATCTTCTAATACAAATCTACCATATTTTCCCATCGCTGATTCAACAAAAGTATCTATTAAATCACCCAAAGTATCATAAAACCCACCAAATGCTTGATGTCTTGCATATCCTTTGGTTTGCCAATGGTTTATTTTCATTTGTACTTGTAAAGCCAATAAAAAATTTACATTAGAACTTAAATTCATCTTCTTGTGCTGTTGGATTAAATGATGTCTTTAATTCGTCATTTGAATAATTATCGACATCGTCTTTTGTTAATACGTATTCGTTTTTACCAGTTGCTTGCATTTCACCTTGTTTTTGTGCAAAGAACTCTTGTGGTTTTTGATTAAATGGATATGAATCTAATGAACGCATCTCCAATTTTTCTTGTGGTGTTTCAGGTCTCATCATTTCAACTTTTGTACCCAATTCATCAATTTTAGACATAACTGCATCCATTTGAGCCAATTTTTGCTCTAAATCTGTTAATTTAGTAAAAACATCGTCCATTTTACCGATGACCATACTGTTATCTTGTTTGTTATTGTCTAAATCATTTTTGATATTTTTAGTCATATTAACTAAATCTGTGATATCAATTTCTTCAGTAGATTCCATTTCAGGTGAAGGTGCATCTATAGGTGCATCCACAGGTGGAACATCAACAGGAGCGTCAGTAGGTGCCGCTTCAGGTGCTGGTGGAACATCCACAGGAGCATCGGTAGGTGCCGCTTCAGGTGCTGGTGGAACTTCTTGTTCCATAATCATTTTAGAACCATATTTGTTAATGGCATTAAAACGTTTTACTTCTTCTAATAATTTTTTCTCTAACATAATATTAATCTTGTAATAATTGTCTACCGTCTTGGGTAACGTATCTTTTATTTATTCTTTCAACGATTCCGTCTTTTTCTCTAATTGTGTAACATTCTCCAGTTACTAAATCACATTCTTCTCTTTCCATACCATCATTTGACACATTTTTAACCATTTTAGGATTTAAAAATTGGTCCATAGTATTGTTTAATTTCATATTATTCATAAAATTCCTTTTATAAGTATAAATATCCAAAAAATAACTATTATTTATAATCTACCCAAAAATATACCACATCCCCGTCTTTTACACCCAATCTTTTCATTAAAGCACCTGATAATGCAATACCCGCGTTTTCTCTATTTGGACCTATATCAATTGGACCATTTAATTTTATTGTTTGTGGATTAGCATTATAATCTTCTTTAGTAATAGAAAAATCATGTGTTATTTTGAACGGACCCTTTTTTTCTAAAGGATTATAGAACGTTGTCGATACACTATTTTTAAATAAATTATCAACATTTACTTTTGATAAATTGAAAGCCGTAGAATAGAAGTAATCTTTTTCGTTTCTCTTTTTAGCGTCAAGCCAATACAAAATAGTCATATTTGGTTTACCTGATGTGACTTCGTTTTTCAACTTACTAATCAATTGCATACTTGTGGTATCTTCTATTGATAGTGTTGGTCCTCCCATTTTTACCACACTTGCTCTCAACCAAGTTCCTGTTTGATGTTCAACTAATTGGATATACCTACCTTCACCATTTTCACCATATCCATTATACGGAACACCGAATTTAGTATATCCAGCAGTCTCTACTAATGTTTCATTAGGTATGATAATACTTCCTTTATCTAAAGTGAAACTACCTTCATCGGTTTTTATAACTTGACTTGTTTTTGTTACTTTATCCGCACCATTAACTCTTGTAATAGCTCTTTGTGTTAATTTATCAAATAATACTTTATAACTCGATACGAAAGAATCTTTAGGATCAGGTAATGATGTATATGGTATTCTTCTTCCTTTGAATGATGTATTGATTACGTTATTTCTAATACTATGATTAACTTCCGTAATCAAATATGAACCTTTAAACATTGGTATGTTTTTTAAATAGAAAAACATCGTTGGTTGTATCATCACATTACCCATACATGTTACTTCACATTCATATGAAGCCTGTCTGTAATATTCATATAAACCAATATCAACATTATATGCCGATGAACCTGATTCTGTTTTACCAAGATTTTCTAAAACAACATATGATTCACTTGAGTTTTTTAAAGTTGTTTGATTCAACGTCACTCCTTTAAAGATATTTTGATTTTGGTCACCGAAACTAACTTCAAATGCAACAACACGATTTGATTTTGATAAATCTCCCGTTTTGAAAACTTTTGGTAAAGTATATAACATAGGGTTTTTACTTGTATTACCAATGTTGAAACTATCATCAGAAAATTTGTAAGTTTTCTTATCTGGCATATCCGGCCTTTTCGAAAACGAAGAAACATATTGAATAATAATTTTAGGTGAAGAATCTTGATAATCAACATCTAAAAATGTTCCAAATAAATTTTCCGCAACTTTTTTAGATGGTGTTATTTTTGGTTTTGTTGAATTAAAATTAGTTCCATAGAAATTAACATAAGAAGGTAACGCTCTCATTTCAAATCCGGTATTTGCGAGTATTGTTGATAAAACACTATACAAACTCATTTTTACGTTCTTTTCATCTTCTAAATCTTTTAATCTTGTTAAGTTAAAGAAATATTGATCACCAATATCTTTATTAGCCCTATCCAAAAATAAAAATTCTTCTAAAAGATTTCTTTGTCCTATTGAATTACCTCCGCACCATTTATCGTTAAAAGATTTAAATGAATTATATAATTCTGTTTTTAATGTTTTTGATTCATTACCATCATTAATTGTTATTCTATTTATATTTTCAGAATATTTTAATTCTTTAAGTTTAGGTATTAATCTATCTAAAAATATGTTTAATCTATTTTCTGAACCTGATGTACCTGAATTTTCATCTGTACTCTTAATAAAGATATTGTCTTTAATATATTTTTTAAATTCTTCACTTGTATTTGTTCCACCATTCTTTATGTAACCTGCATAAATTAATACTAATGGTCTAAATAATAATATATTTTCTTCTGAAACTTTAATGTCATTTACACGGAAAAATTCCGTATAATATGATGTTTCTGTTGATCCAGTATATGCCTCTTCTCCAATATATAATTTAATTAAATCTAAATTTGTACTACCAGAAACTACATCACTCTCATCAAATAGTTCGGTTGAGAATTTATTTACTGTGTTAATTTCAGCAAATCCATGAAATACGTGTGGGTCAATTTCTTTTGGATTTCCTATTGTTAATTTAATTAAGTTATTTTGACTTAAAATGTTATTTGTTGCGATTTTTAATTTTTCAATTTGTCTTAATCTAATTACATTAATTAAATCATCTTTTGATAAAGAACTATCTTCTGTTTTACTTTCAACCGTTACCAATTCTTTTAATAAGTCTTGGAAGGTTGGATAAGCATACTCTAATAATTCTGGTGTAATTACATTTTCTTTTTCTGACGCAAACTTTAAAAATTCATTTTCAAAATCTTCAAGAATAGATGGACTAAATGTACCAATTAAATCTATTACTTTTCTATTGTTTTCAGTAATACCAAAATAATCAGTTTCATTATTCAAACTACAATTTGGACCAGGGAACGTTATACCTTCATATGATGAATTAACATAGGTATCTTCCCATAATGACCTATAATAAATTTGATTACCCTTGGTCATTGTATCTTGATTGGTTTTCTCTCCGTTTCCTGTATCTATCTTATCAATATATAAATTAGAACCATCACAAGGTAATAATGTGTAAATTTTTTCGTTACCCTCATATTTTGAATTATCGACGTATGATGTCCAATATGTCATCGATTCATCATTACCAGATGTTCTTTTTCTACAGACAATTCCACCTGCATTAACATTATTTTCAAATGATGTTGAACTACCTGTTAGAGTATAATGATTATAACCATTAACAACTTGATGATAAATTGCATCATAATACGGATGTATACCAACATGATTGTTATCGAGACTAACTTCATCTCCATCAATATCTACTGATGTGATAGTACTTGGTGAGTCTAATAATTCACCAAAAAATTCTTCACTATCAATTTCTTGTGTTGTTGTTCCAGTTAAAAAACCATTTTTGGTTATTCCTGTTATTGTTGCGGATGTACTTTCGTCATATAATTCACCATACTCAACACCTAAAATATCAATAGGGTTGTTGTATATGTCTTTTTCTGTTAAATATTTTTTATATCTATGATATATTGAACCCCATTTAAGTATTAAATGATATGGAATATAATGTGACGCACTAATTTCTTTAAATAATGCTGACGGTCTTTTAGATGATAATCCAAAATTTACCATTTGATTTAATTCAACAAACGGTAATGAATTAAGTAGTAGATACGCTGAACCAGCATATTTTCCAAAAGATGTTTTAAACGATTTAAATTCACTATATAATTGTTTGTGAAAATAAGGTGTGTTCAATATATGAGAACTTGTGAAAGCATCTATTGCAAATCTTTGTGAAAATAAATTTTTAGTATAATCATCTCTAACCCAAAATAGTGGATTAATTGGAGATGATATTAAACCTTCTTTTGTATTCACTTGTAATTCTCCGTTAAATTCTATGTCTTGATTTGTAAAACCAGTTACACTTCTATCGTCATCATTTAGATATTGTGAATATAAATCAGAAGTAAATGGAAATATATTTTTTCTATAGCTTTCAGATTTATAACCAATTAAACTTGATTGTAATTTTGGGTATAAACTATCGTTGTCGCTTGAAACTACATTTTCATATTTTTCTAATCTATGAGATTTAGTATAAAAATCACTTAGATATTGTGTGGTTGGTATATTATCAACATAATAATTATATTTTTCAAATGGTGCAATTCTATATAATAAATCTTTAAATCCGTTTGTTGTTCCTGAAACACTATTTAAAAATCTAATTAAACTAATATCTTCCGTTGTGGATTCTCTAATATTTTCAAATTCCTTATCCGCTAATTCCTGTACAACATTATAATTAAAGGAATCAATTAGAGTTGTGGTATATGCCCTTTCCCATATTTCGTAAATAAAATTTGATTCAATTTTATCACTATATGGTAAATAATCGGTTATTTTACTCGAAGTACTTATTGGTTTTACTTTATCCCAATCTATTTTTGTATTAAATTTATTATCAAAATTTCCACTTATTTCTTCTTTCTTAGCTAACGTTTCAACTCTATTAGTTGTAACACCAATATAGTTTTCAACAAATTCAACTTCAGGCCATAATTGTGGATTATCTGATTGTAATTTTCTAACCATAGTTTTATCGCCAGGATAAATTATCACATTTTCTTTACCGTCATTATTGACTTTAATTTCAGGCCACGGGTATATTGGGTCACCTACAGTTTCTTCTGTGAAACCAAATATGATTTTTTTTCTTTCTTCCCCTATGTCAAACGCTCTTCTATGAACATCTGTCATTAATCTTATATATGCTTCCGCATTAGCTAATAATATAGCAAAAACATTTCGTATCGTTGGTTCAAATCCAAATCCACCTTTACCATCATTTCTACGAACAATTTCATTCATCTTCACTTCAACTTCATTCTCTAACGTTTTTCTTTGTTCTTCGAAATTTCTTTGGATGTCCTGAATATCATCGACTAATCTATCAACACTAACATATACATTATCAGGAGTAATAACATAATCCCCGACCTTTCCAACATTACCAACACTCAACGTTGTTTTATCAAATCTTGATTTAGTTTTGTTGATTAAATTTTCACTTAGTACTTTCGATTTGTTAATTTTTTCTTTGTATCTATCTAAAATGTATTCTAATTTAGTCTCTTCTTTACCGTAAATCTTTTCAGTTGATTTAATATTTTCTTTTAAACCATAATATGCATCTTTTTCTGTAGATACATCTGCTTTAACATTTAAAAGATTGGTTCTTGACCACGCTCTTACCGCCAATACAAAGTCATCAATAGTTTCTTCAAATTCTTTTAATCCCGCAAAAATATTCATATCCACGAAATCATAAATTTCTTTTTCTAAAATTTTGTCAATTGCATGTGATGCAGTAATAACTTCTCTTAGTGTTTTTACAGGAAAATCTTTAGCGATTAATCCTTTTTGAATATACTCTTGATATACCGTTTTTAATATTGAAAAACCTCTAGTTGTGTATTCAACTTCTTCTGAAGATTGTCCATTTCCAGTATTAGTTTGTTTTGTTTTTGTAGATGGAATAGGAAACATGTAAGCGGCATTTAACATTCCTTGTAAAGGTATGTCACTCAAATAAGCATAAGTGGAACCTACAAATGTTGCACTTGATTCAAAATTACCATTTGTTTCATTATACTTTGTTGTAAATTTTACTAAATGTAATCTATATCTAATTGCCTTTCCATAATATCCTTTAATTGATAAATAAAATATTGGCCAAGGAATATGGAAAAAGGCCTTATATGGTGAATTATCAGGTGATTCAAAAAGAGTTTTACCTCTAACATCAACAAAATTAATTTCTACTCTCGGAATTGCATTAAAACCCTCTATTTTAATATTAACACTTTCAATTCCAAAACTTTGTCCTGATTTATCATTTGAATAATAATCTCCTTCAAATAATTGACGCGTTCTTTCGTCCTTAATTAAATTATCATTTGATTTATTTAATTCAGGATTATTGGTATATGCATCAGTCCAAGAAGTATCGAAGTTTCCATCTCCACTTTGATTCTTTAAAAAATTTAATTTACCGCTAGCAATGCTTGTCAATGTATTAACATTATTTTCAGAACTTAAAATTGTTCTTGGAACAAGGTCAGCCTCTAAATTAAGATACATTACCAAGTTTTCTTGGTTAAGACCGCGTGACTCTATAACACCATCTTTGATGACACTATTTGGGTCAATATAAATCAAATTATTTTGATCTACTTTAACTAAAATTTCTTCGGTCTTGTCACTCTTACTTTTCGCCATAATATAAATTATACAATTCTACTCCTCTTTTATAATCTTGTAAAGAGGTAACTAAAGGATATGGTATTCTTAAATAATAATTTTCAGGTATTTCAAATTCAATACTTCCCGCTTGTGGGTTTGCCAATAAAATTAACCAACCAAAAGCAGGTGAATCATAAAATTCTTGTGATAGTTTATCCAATCTATCAATATTCTTTTTAAATTGAACGTATCTATCAGTACCTTTTATCGGTATTTCTATACCAGGAACAATTCTAAATTTTCCGTCCTCAATAAAATATTGATATCTATCTAAATAATCCCTACTCATTTTTTGTAATAGTTTAATTTATCTGTGATTTTTGAAACCTTATATTTTGTTGAGAATAAGTTTTTTATATCTTGTGTTGTGTTGATTAATCCTTGTAATCCCAAAGTATAAACTATGTTTTTTTCATTTTTTCTCTTTGGTGATTTTTTAAACTTAAACTTAATCTGTTCAGGTTGTTTTAAAAATGAACCTAATCTTTCATCGATCATATTCATCATAGGGTCGGTTATCTTTTTACCCATTATATCTTCAACCTCAAATTTAATTCTTCCAACTAATAACGATTTTTTATCACTTAACATTTGAGATAATATACTTTTAATTTTGTCTTCTGTAAAGGTTAAAGTTATATCTATAAAATCTACAGATGTATCCATTTTCTCATAAAACTTATCGACGTTTTCTTCTAAATAAGTTATACAAGATTCATATTCAGAATAAAATGATGAGGTGTCTCCCGAAATTTGAGATAAAAGTCCTTGTGTTGTTTTACTATTTTCAATCTTAACATCATACCCATTTTGTGTTATGAAATTTAACTTGTCTAATATGTTTATTATTTTATCTCTATTAACCTCAAAATCGGGTATTATTTTACTTGTTGTAACTGTATCTAATATTTTGTCGAGTTCTCCCCCTGTTATAAGATAGTTATATAAAACTTCCGCAACTTCAACACTTATATCAGGTGTTAATATGTCTTCTAAATTGAAAATTTTATTTATATTATCTTTGGTAATAACTGCCTTCATTTCTCTTTTCACTGCGTTAGTTATAATACCCATATCAAAACCTTCAGCATGTAAACCGAATAGTTTGATTTCTTTAGAACCTGTTAGTCCTGTATAAACATCATATTTGTTTATTGTTCGATAATTTTTATCTAACATATAAGTTGCCAATTCTTTACTATACGTATTTCTAACAGTATTAATCATTGATTCAAATGATTCAAAATGATCAGTTGTATATTTGTATAAATCATTTATCAATGTTGTGTAATTCAAGGATGTTTGACCTGAATAATCACCCAAATATTGACCCTCTTTAAAATTTTGTCCTAATGCACTTTTAAATTCTTGTTGTTGTATGTAATCATTTTGTAATTCTTCTAAAAACTTTTTAGTAAATACTTCAACTTCTTCACCCGCTATTTTCGATGTTGTTGATATTGATCTCTCATCGTACATTTCTGTGTTTGCATAGAAATTAGAACTTAACGCATTTTGTAATCTTTCAACTGGTTTTTCTAATCCTTGTCCTCCTATGAAATTAACTTGTAAAGTAACGTTCGCAATCATTGGTTGAATACCAATACCTTCTGTATTCATATCCCATACATTTTCCTCATAACTGATATTCATATCTCTAATGATTACTTTAGAATGATAAAAATCTCCAATTCTTAATACACAAATAGGTGGTGGTCCAAAAGATGTATTTCTTGCATTTAAATCAGATTCATCAGATACACCTTTAATTGGTATAGTATCACCTGGTCTTAAACATTGTTGTAAAAATGTTAAGCGAGCATTTAATCCTTCGGGTGTTGTAGAATGGAAAGCTGGATGAAAATATTTTAATTTCTCTTTTAATGAATTGAAAACAATCGGAGATGTTTCTTCCATTTTTTTGAAGTAGTAACATTCAGATAATGTTTTCATGATTATCCTTTTCATTACATCAATTGGTGGTTTTTTCTTACTCTCTCTTCTTTTTTCTTTTAATGTAACAATTTTAGTTAATGGAATTATGGTATCATTCTCCGCTTTATTACTTTCTGTTATTTTATCGTATTCAATAGTAACACTTGATTGCCTACATCCATAAGCTTTTGGTGCGAAATTTGATAATTTTTTATTGTTGTATTTTATTTTACTACAATCACCAAACTCATTTACTACATTCTCACCATTACTCGTTGTCTCAAATATTAAATTACCGCTTTGTTTTTCGTTACCTAATTCTTTAAATGAATATTCAATTTTTTTCTTAACAGAACTTCCCGTTATTTCATTGTTATTGAATTGCCATTTATTCTCTTTTCCACCTAAGGTTTCGATAACATATCTAATGATAGAATGTGTTCTTCTAAGTGTTAATTTTAAGTTATAATTTTCGTCTGATGGACTTGACGCTGATGAGTTTATTACAATTTTTACATCACCTTTAACTAAACCTAATGATAAATTAGTTTTTAATTCAGATACTTTACTTTCAAGATTTGCAAATGTAGTTGAGAGTTCGTCAATTATTGTTGATGTTTGTCCTGTTACGTATGGTATTTGGTTTGATGTTGCTTCAGGACTTCCTAATACAGTATTTCTATCTTCTTTGTCTTTGGTTGTTGTTCCATTTACAACTGAAGTTAATCCATCTATCAAACCTAATATTGCATTATTTTTGTTACCAACAATATCATCAACAAGACCTTTATATGTTGTTACTGATGTGTATTCCACACCTTTAGATTTATCAACTCTAGGGTAACCGTTGTTATAATATAATTTTACTAATCCACTTGTAACTTTTTCAGTTTTAATTTCTTCTTGTTTTTTGGCTTCAGGTGGGGTATTAACAACTTGTGTTGTTATAGTTTCTTTTTGTTTTTTAATCAATTCTTTATCAGTTCTCGAATTTAGATATTGTTGTATTAATTCAATATCATCTGGTTCCAAATTTGTATATGTTCTGATTAAACTATAAAAATCAATATCTTTTGCACCTGCGAAAAATGCATTAACATAATCATCCACTTGTTCTTCATTCATGTTTTTAAAATAATCTCTAACAAGTAAATTTAATATACTCGGATGGTCAACAACAATTTTAAAAGATACTTGACCGCTTCTCTCGGTATTTTGATATGTGTAGATTGGTTCAGGTCTTCCTAAAAATGAATTTTTATCCCAATTCGCACTACTTTGTTCTGAAACCTTTAAATCATATGGTGGAAACCACATAACTCTACCCCCATTATTACCTCTTTCACAATATGGTAAATCAGAAACAGTAAATCCTGATAATGTAGATGTTTTCCACGCTAAGTTTTCAATTGAAAACATATATTTTTTTGCATAAAATCCGTTTTGACCCGGAACTATATTTGTTGAATTATCGAAACTTTTGTTACCGTTAGACATTGGTGCAATATTCAAATTCCATGTATTTGACATTACACTACCATCAAATTTTCTTATGTTGGTTCTTCTATATGGTTTATTAGTTTTTTTATAATAAGGTCTATCTTCAGTTTCTTTATAATATGGAGCAGTATCTTGTAGTGTTAGATATGGTCTATCTTTTGTCCATACTCTCGCATATTCAACACCAATGTCTTTACCTGTATTATCCATATATTTCACAGCCGAACCTCTTGATATTAATGTATCACCTTCTTTAAAATATCTGGTTGTTTGGTCAATTACATTTGCAACATGTGATAATGCATCTCCACCATTATCAGGTTTTGAATTAAGAATATCTTGTGTAATATATAAGATAGAATCTTCTCTAAAATCATATGCAGTTGATAATGTACCTGCAATTCTTGTGTCGTCTAAATTACCTGTTTTTCTATTGTTGCTAATCCATGTTAATTTTCCACTAGTTCCACCCTGGTTACTATATTGTTTTTCACTATGAAATAATTGTGTTGCAATTGGATCAAATAATAGAGATAAATAATAACTACTTCTAACTTTTCTACCACTAGCCAAATCAGACGTTACATTTTTAACATCATTTCCTCTATCATCACCAATATAGGCAACACTATCAGGTGCTTCTGTACCTAAAATATTTTTAATACCTTTTGCAACTTGATTAGGGAAGTTGAATAATCTTGATGATTGTTGTGATCTTGCAGTTGTTGTATAGTTTGGTGCATATTTTGAATACCCTAATAAATCAAATAATCGATTTTTGGATGATTCACCCATATACTCTATCAACAAATCTGAAGGTTTTCTTGTTGGTAATGGTCTTCTTCTAATACCTATAAAACTACCTAAAGTTCCCGTTAAATCCTGCCATATCTTTGCCCCTTCACTTACGTTAGTTGGTCTTGTATTTACTGGATTTCTTGGGTTAGTTAAATAATCACCAGGTATTTCTGACCAAGGTAATTGTGTTCCTGATACTGTTTGTAAGAAATCAATTCCTTTACCTAATAATGTATTTGCAACCGTGATTTTATTATTTCCCTCGATAATTGGTTCCTTACCTCTAATCACATTTAATAATGCGGAACTGTTACCTGATAAACCATCTAACAATCTATTTCTACCATTAACTACCGCATCTAAATTTTGTTGTACTCTTGCAAATACAGGTCCTTGACTATTATTTCTAATGTAATATGCTGCGAATTTGAATAATTCTGATTCTGTATCAAAATTAGAATTACCCATAATACCAATTAAATTAGTATTTGTTTGAGTAAAATATGGATATAAATTTAAATTTGCTCTTCTTGGTAAATCAACAATATTTTCAGTTATAAAATATTCTTCAGGTTTGTATATGTTTTTTGTTTTAATAGTAGTTAAATCAGAAACTCTATTACTATCAACATCTGGTTGATTTACATTAGATACGTCATTTAAAGTATTAACACTATAAGTTGAATCGGTGAATGTCTTTGGAGAAGGGTTATTACCATAAACTGGATCTAAAGTTCTTTTCAGAATTTCATCCCTAAATCTCTTAGTAGCGTCAAAATCTAAATAACTTGGCATTAAAGTATTTTATTATATAAATAGGGGATATTATAAAATCTTAGGTCCTATATGTTAATTCATTGAATAGATAATCACGTTGTTGATAATATTGATTATTCACTTCCGCTAGCATGTTTGCTCCCACAGGTATAACTCTAATATCAGATTTTACATATATTTTTTGGTCTTTCATGTTGTTCATTGAAATACTCTTTTTTGTCTCCTCATCCTTTTTCTTTTCCTCTTCTTTCGCTTGTTGTTTGTTTTCTAATTCTTTTATCTTATCACTTACATAATTTTGAACACCCGAAAAATCTGATGTTTTATATGTCTGTATTGCTTGATTTCGAATAGTTTCTTTCATTGAATTAATTTGGTCTGAACTTAATTTAAATTCGGAACCATATTTTTTCACTTCACCCATCACAGGTTTTAAGAATTTGTCAATTTCTGTTTGTACATCCGCACCTTTAGTAACCGCTCTTATATTTTCTCTAAAATAGGACTGTATCATTCTCTCAATATTTTGTTGAGTTGATAATTGGTCTTTTGCAATGTCTGTAGGTGTCATTTCTTCGAAAGCCTTTTTATTTTCTTTCAACACATCTACTTGTTCTTTAGTTAATTCAGATAATGCAACTTGGGTTTCTCCTCTGAATTTATCTTGTAAGGTTTGTGGTATTTCGATTACCATTCTACCTTTATCCATTTTTGATAAATTGGTAATAAATCTCTTATCATCTTCTTTTAAATCAAAACCTTTACTCGCTAAATCCATTGTTGCGGATAACCTTTCTTGTGAAGCTATTGCAACTTTTGTTAATTCTCCTGTGCTCATACCCAATTCTTTTGCCATATCTCTCGCCCTTCTGAGATTAACATTATTCACCTCAAATTTTCCTGATTCTGAATTGTATGTAGCTAAACTACCTGCAGCACCAATTATTGCATCGGTTAATCCCTCAACGTTATTTGTTGCCATATTCATTAATTTCAATGGGTCATTGAAATCACCAATTGCACCGCCCAATACTTGCAAATTTGCAGTTAATGATAATGCAGCTTCAGGGTCCATAACTTTTTCTGCAATTTCAAAAACCTTATTCATATTTAATCTAAATTCGGTGGCCTTTCTCGACATTTCAGCTAACCCTTGAATACCATTTTTAAAACCATATTCATTTAATTTTTCAATGTTAGCTCTTATATCTGATACTGTAGTTTTTGCTCTTAAACCTAAATTTAATGAATCTTTACCAGCTTTATCTATGGCCTCCATAGCACCCCTTGCACCTATTCCGACCCTTTCAAATTCATTAAACAACGCACCCATTTCTTCATAGTTCCCAACAAATGCTCTAGCGGTTGCAAATGATTTGTCAATTGTCTCTCTTGAAATTAAATTAAACCTACCCGATTTTTCCATCATGGAGGTTATCATATTGGTTATGTCACCAATTCCATATCCAAATTCAATTGCTGCAGGTTGAGAGTCTAATAACTCGTCTCTTAAACCTTTTGATAATTGACCACTAATACCAATTTTTTCATTAATATCAGTTCTTAATTGAGTTTCAATTGAAAGTTGTCCGTTAATATCTCTTTGTACTTCTTTTAAGAAAGTTGAATCATTTTTCTTTCTCTTTGTGTATTCCTCTACTTTAATTAATTCTAAATCTGATATTTTACCGAATTCTTGTTTAGATTGGGATAAAGCTTGTACGGTGGATAATCCTTCTTTATTAATTTGAGTTGGATTAGATGGTGAAGTTGTTGTTGGTTTTTTATTTCTACTATAAAAATCTCTAGCCTCTTGTTCAGTATCCGCCAATTTTTTATTCATAGCTCCTCTTACAAAATCATTTTGACTTTTACTATCCGCTAATAACTTAAGTAATTCGGTGGTTGCACTCATACCTAATAAATATTAAATTATCGATTTTCAACTTCAATTAGGTAATTGATGAAATATCTTCGTTCGAATATAGGCATATCAAGTATATCTCGATAAGAGAAACCTTTTTTAATTAGATATAAAATTTCGTCGTATTGTCCTTTTTTATATTCCGTAGAAAGGGCGAAAAAATTCTACCCCAAATCCAATATTTGCTTGGATTGTATCTCCTGATGGGGTTGTAATATTTTGGGTTAAATCTAAACCCGGTTTATTTTCATTAACAAATTTTCTAAAATCTTGAGAGTCTTTAATTGGCATTTTTTCAATGAATGCTCTAATTTGCATCGGTTCTCTGTTACTATTAACAGATTTAATCATAAATTCAAGTTGTTTAGTAATGATAGGTGCTATACCGTTACCATTCCAACTATCTCTTATTTGTTCTATCTCATCTTCTTGTTTCTTTGATAAAAATTTAAAAGTTACATGTATTTTAGATTTTTCCATGTAATATTTGTATTCATCATTTTCATCAGATTCTAATTTAAAATCTTTCGTTTTTAATGTAGATAAATCAACTACAACACTAAAATCTTTATCTGTTTTTGGGTCAGTTAATGTTAAGTTGTATTCAGTTCCAAATGCAGTATTTCTTAAGAATATTAATATTGCCTGTTTGTCTTCCTCTACTAAATCGTCAATTGATAAATCTTTATCTAAAACTTTTCTTTTTAACAGTTCATTTACAACTTGTTGTGTTGCAATTAAATTTGGAGATGATAAGATATTCTCATCTACAGCCGTTAAATAAGCAACCCTAACGGTTTTCTTTTTATTTTGATAATGAATACCTCTACTTGGTAATTCAATTACATCATATGATATTGTTGGGTCTATTCTATTTTCTTCCATATATACAATTTAAATAATAACTAGTGTAAAGTAAAGTTTTATAAAACAAAAAACCGATAATCTTTTGGACTATCGGTTTCATATAATATATTTTTATAATATTAGTAGATTAATATACATCTATCCATTCTTAATGAACATGCAATATTAGCTAAATCATCTCTGTTGTAATCTAAATCACCGAAGTTTAAATCAGTTAAGAAACAACCTTCTAATAACCATTTCTCAACTACAACTCCTGTTGGGTCTAATAATTCTAACTCAACGTCTTTCTTATAACCAGCAGCATATCCCATACGACCAGTTACAGATTCTGCGTGAAGACGGAACCATTCCATTAAAGCTTGGGCAGCTGAAGGACCAATTGGGTCTCTGAAGTTTACTTTAATTTCATTCCACTCAAATTGTCCAGCTACGTAAGTTTTCGTATTAAGAAAAGGTATTGCTACTGAATTAATTTTTGCACTTGGTCTTGATGACGATGTCACATACCACTCGTTGATACCTAAAGATGATGGGAATCTAACGATAAATCGGTTGACTCTTTTTGGTTCATATGGAACCGGCATTTTCATTAATAAATCCGCCATGTTGTATTTGTTAAGTTTTTTTAGTTATTTACTTTCTTATAAATATATCAAAAAGAAAAATAATTTATTTTTGGTTTAATTATACAAAAAACTTGATTTTCTCAATATTTTTTCTTAGTTTTTTACAAGACCCAGTATTACTAGTTCCAGTTTAAAATTCTTTATAATATTATTAATAAATACTAGTATAACTAGTTCCAGTATTCTGGATATAGTATAATTCAATTTTCATTATATTAATATGTTCCACGTGGAACGTTCTACATAAAAAAAGGAGGTCTTTCAACCTCCTTTCTTATTTTTATATCTCCTTTTAGATTAGATATTTTCAAAAGATGCACCTGTTGGTGTAATGATGAACTCTACATCGATAAATTCAAGAGAACGAGTTGGTTTGATATAAATCTTACCTCTTAATGTGTTTGCATCGATGTCCTCAGGGTCATTTGATACAGTTACACGGAACTCATATAAACCTCTTTCCTTCTTAATTGATTCAAGAATTGGATTTACCAATCTTAAGAAATCATTTCTTACAATTTCATCATTTTGTTCGAACAATAATCTAACAGAAACTGCTGAGATTAACTTTCTAGCTCTTAATAACAATCTTCTTACGTTGATTCTATCTAAAGCTGACTCTCTAACTTGAAGAGTTTTGTTACCCCAAATTATAGTACCTGTATCTGAGAATGTGGCAATTGGGTTAATTCTATTTTTATATAATTCATCTCTTTCATCTAAAGTTAATTTTTTAGATGCTTTGATTGAATTTACTAAACCTCTTGTGTAACCCGCAACCGCGAACCAAGGATAAGAAACATTGTCTGTTAAAGCGATATTCTTTAATACTTCACCTGTTGGTGGGATATAAAGTTGTGTTGCATTATCAGTGTCTCTAACTTGAATCCAAGGCCAATATGTTGCCGAATAGTTAGAATCGATATTTGCATCATCCAACATACCTACAACTTGTTCAGCTGCAGTTGTTCCTGTTACATTAGGTGAATTCATGATATAAAGTGAATCCGCTCTTTCGTTTTCAACCATATCAATTGCTTGATTTACTAATGAACTGTGGTCTAAGAAATTAATACCTGGAGTTGCGAATACATTAATATCTATTGCTTCAGGATTTGCAAATGTTTCGATACCTTGTAAGTATGCGTAATAATCTGAATTTCCTGTTGTTGTACTGAAAACACCTCCGTTTAATGTGTTACCACTGGTATAGGTACTTTTACCAAATATGAAACCATCACCATAAGTTCTAGTTTGTCTGTATATATCCCATCCATCATGACCACCGAAAACTAAAAATGTGAACTTACGATAATTTAATGAAGTAAGTTTATTACTTTCCCCACCTGTTTGTCCTTCTAAATCATATGGAGTTGTATAATATTTGAAACCTACATTTGGATAAGAACCACTACCGAAAACATCTTCTAAATTTTCACCATTAACATTTACATGTAATCTAGTGCTTCCAGTAATTTCCGCCGCATTTACTGATAAGTGGAAACCTATTGTTTCGTCATTACCATTCGATCCTTTGTATTTTAATAAATCTCTATCATAACCAACTTGTGATGAAACACCTAACATTACTTTTCTAACCTTATCACCTGATTCTACGATTTCAGTCCCATCGGAAGCATATTTTACCACTTCACCAGCATCATAGTATTTTGTTTTATACATAATACTACCAAAACTAGTACCCGTGTAAGATGTTGGTTGATTACAAGTGAAACCATTAAAACCTGATGGTATCGCATCTGTTGGGTGATTTTCAACCATAGATAACATAATATATTTAGAACGTAATTCATATTCACCGTCAGATGTACCAACTTTTTTAGCTACATATCCAGGTAAATCTGGATTCATAGAACATCTTGAAAATTTCTCAAGAACAACTTGTGCATCATCAGTATCATTAAAATCACGAACTATTAAATCAAAATCACCAGTTTCTAAATCTATATTTTGAATTGTGATTTTCACTTGGTAGTTAGCTGATTCACCATCTGAAATAGTGATAACTTGGAACAACTCATCTACACTACCACCTCTAACTTCAGAAACCACCATTGGTGAGATTGTTGTATCCCATTGTCCAACGAAATTGTCTCCTTCACTAACAGTGTCAATATCTAATTCAATACCTCTTATAATACCTCTTTCATATGCTTCTTTAAGTAAATTTGGATAAACTTCATGAACATATAACGGGAAATCATCATAATTCTTATCGAATACTTGTGTTCCTAATACTTTAGATATGAATTTTGATGATGTTTTATCAAAACTAACTGTAAATTCTTTAGAACCTCCGGTTGCACCTGTTACATTTATCATAAACTCACCTAATGGATTTACACCCATATCGTCAGTAGTTCCTGATAATGATATTTGTGTACTACCTGTAACTTCTAATGATAATGTTTGTCCCACATATCTACCTCTTGATCTTAATGCACCAATAACTACATTGTGTTGTTCTAAATTGTGATACGCATCCCAATTATATCTTTTAATTGTCCATTCATCAGTACCGTTTGTAAATTCAAATAAATAAGAATAAACACCATTTACTGTTGATTCGTTACCCGGTGATGATAATGTATAACATGAATTATACCATTCTTTTGTTTTAGTATTAGTTTCTAAACTAAAATTACCAGTTAATGGAGAAACTAATTCATTACCATTTGGTAATGTTGCCCCAGTATATGAAGGATCTGTTTTATGGTCATCAGATTCTGGTAATCTACCAATCATGAAATATTCATTTTCACTACCTGATGATGTATAACCACCATAATTTTCTTTTAAATAGGTTACGATATCAGTACCATCTATTGATGTAATTCCAGATAAATGAGATATAAATTCATTTAATAAAGTTGTACCTCCAATTTCAGTGGTTGTAATTCCAGTACTGGATATTGTAATTTCACCTACAGAATCCTCAGTACCTATAAATCCTTCTAAAATTACACCTCCGATAGATTTGATTGCGAATGTTTTATTTGGTTTATATCCTGTTAATCCTAATATTCTTGTAACGAATAATTGATTAGACTCTTGTAAATAAGACTTTGCAACATAAGGTAATTCATACTTAGGGTTACCAACTCCGTCTTTTTCAGGAGATGTTGGACCAAAATATGTTTTGAATTCATCGAAGTTACCAACTAAAATCGGTTCGAAAGCTGGACCTTTTAAAGTCTCACCCACTAAACCTAAAGTGGTAACACCTACACTTTGTGCAACGAATGTTAAATCTTTCTCTGAAGTATAGACACCTGGAGAAACGAAAACTCTGTTTGAATTTGCCATTGATAAATGTTTGGTTAATATTTTTTTATTACTTCTTATAAATATCTTTGATTTTAGCAAAGATTTCCACACTTTTCTTAAAAAGATAGTTATTTATCTTTTATTATCTTTACCATGGAAAAGAAACAAAAAAATGTAAAAATCAGTGAAAAACACCACGAAATATTAAAATCTCATTGTGATAAAAACGGATTAAAAATTCATAAGGTTTTAGAAAAATTCATTGATGAATTAAACAAACCTAAAAAGAAAGATATCTACGGAGAATAATTAATGAAGATACGTTATGTTTATAGTTGAACCTATAGAAGGTGTTCCTAATAACTTAACCTGTTTTGTATTTTGAACTACAAAATTTGAGTTTTCTTCTTGTAAAAGACCATTAACGTCCAAACTAATAAAAGTGTCAATATCGTATGACAATAATAGAAAAACTGTAGAATCGGCGGTAAAAGTGAAAGATTCTGTGGTTAAATAAACAATTTTACCATAATTGTTAAGAAAGGTATTAACGTTATCAACTCTATCATCTTTTTTACCTCTGTAATAGTGTATGGTAATTTTATCTCCGTTTTCAGGAGCCCCTAAGAAAGTTAATCTAGAGGTACCCGTAATATGTAGATAATTTAAGTCTTTGATTAATAATTCACCATTAAGATAAACATTAAACAATTTTGTCATTGGTTCTCCAACTGAATAAGATGTGGTAGTACCATCAGCAACTATAGTAGTAACTGTAACATCAATATTTCCCGATACAGTTTTTTTATTAGTCGGTTTATCCGCAATAAATTCAGATACTAAAAACGCTCTACTAATTGCCGGTTTCACCTCAAATTCCTCATCATCAACTAATAATCCCATCATAGTAAATTTATAGGTTTGTAAATAGAATCTACGACCATCTAAAGTTTCCATTGGTGTATTATCGTCAATACCATCTAAAACTAACGGAATATAATGTCCTTTTATTTGTGTATAAGATTGACGTGATGAGAATTTTTGTAAAACAACTTTATTAAATTTATTAATTTCTCTTAATTTGTTACAAACAAAAACTACTTCATAAGAAACATCAACCGCCACTGGTTGTGGGATTTTATAGACATCTGCACCCATTTGAGTACCGTTCCATGTTGGGACAGTTGCATAATGAAAAGTTTGTCTGTCTGGAATTGTTCTTTGTACAACAGGATTTGTTCCTGGTTGTACTTCAGGCCTTCTAATAATTGCAATAAATGGTAGTTTCATATTACCATCGTCATCACTAAAGTCCCAATTATTTGAAAACTCTGACCATCTTTGAACAGTAAGGATTCTTGGTATTACCGGTATTTGTCCTCCATCACTTACAACTTTAAATGTGGATTTAACATATTCTAACATACCCATATCCATATCCTCATGTAATAAAGAGTCTGGTAAAAAACTATCTGATTTGGTAATATTGTCTAACAATTCCTGTCTTCTGTTAATCACACTACTACCTCTTTCGGTTTCTTTTTCACCGAAAACACTAACATTATTTTTTCTTTTAGGTATTCCCATGTTATATTCCTCTAAATTCACCTTCTTGTGTAGGTGCGCACGTTATTGTTCTGTAATGTGGTTTGAAACCAAACATTTTATGTTTATTATCTGAAGTCACTTTACCGTCATTTGTTACCGTGTAATATCTCACTTTATCTTCACTATCCTGATATCCGATATAATCACCGTATTTTATCTCAACTTTTAATTCCTCCAAATGTTTTATATAAACCGATAATATTAAATTACCTGGTTCGTTATATCTAAGTAATCCACCTT
>JACCDP010887806.1_pt1 | contig 25712 bp, 20 predicted proteins | sample 7445841 | NCBI WGS metagenome assembly JACCDP01 (sample SAMN15323441, study PRJNA562643) | freshwater metagenome | isolation source: river surface water | place: USA:Blue River Watershed | collected 2017-08-17 | reverse complement strand
TGGGTTATATCTACCTAACACAATTTAACATACACAAGTTCACAAACAAGTCAAACATTTGCACACTATGTGGATTACTGCCTAAGCCAATTAGGGCTTAACAATTTCTTAAACTTGCAATCATTTGGATAGGGTCGGTTGCTTTAAAAACTGTGGTGCCAGCGACCAAGACATCCGCGCCAGCAGCAACCAATGCAGCAGCATTTTCTAATGTTACACCGCCATCAATTTCAATCAATGTAGAAGCCTTATGTTGTAAAATCAATTGCTTTAAAGCTTTTACTTTTTCGTAAGTATGTGGGATGAATTTTTGTCCACCAAAACCAGGATTCACACTCATGATACATACCACGTCAATTTCAAAAATAATATCTTTTAAAACATCAATAGGCGTGTGTGGATTCAATGCCACACCAGCTTTCATGCCATGTGCTTTGATTTGTTGTAAGGTGCTATGTAGATGAGGACAGGCTTCGTAATGCACTGTTAAAATAGTTGCACCAGCTTGTTTAAATGCAGGGATATATTTTTCTGGTTGTACAATCATTAAGTGCACATCCATTTCCTTCGTTGTTGTTTTTTTAATTTGTTCTATGATGGGTAATCCATAACTAATATTCGGAACAAAGACGCCATCCATTACATCCAAATGAAACCATTCAGCTTCAGAAGCATTGAGCATCGAACATGCTTTTCCTAGTTCTAAAAAATCGGCAGCTAAAAGGGAGGGAGCAATAATGGCCATAACTTGTATTTTTTCAAAGTTCTTATTTTTTTAGGGAACTGTCATTTTTTCGTCAAAAAAATTCCAATTTACCTGTTTCTTAAGATTTGGATCCTTGTCTTTGATCTTTAGCGTTATTTTTGCGGCCAATTCAAAACCTATGAAAAAATATAGCTGCATCCTGTTTACTTTATTTTTTAGCTTGTCTGTGATGGCACAAGAAGATACCGTTCAATTTGAGGGGGAGACGCATTTTAAAAATGTACAACAATTAACATTTGGAGGAGACAATGCAGAAGCCTACTGGAGTTTTGACAGCAAGCGTATTATATTTCAAAAAACCAATCCTAAAGAAGGCATTGTTTGTGATCAAATATTTATGGGCAATCTTCCAATGAATGCCATGGATCCATTTAAGTATAAATTAGTCAGCACTGGAAAGGGTAGAACTACTTGTGCTTATTTTATGAAAGACGGGAAACATATAATATATGCATCCACACATGAAGGAAGTGCGGATTGTCCACCGCCTGTTGATCGCGCAAAATATGGTAATAAATACATTTGGCCTTTGTACAATACCTATGACATTTTTATGGCAGATACCAATGGCACAGTGATCAAAAAACTGACCACTGCAAAAGGGTACGATGCGGAAGCGACTTTATCTTATGATGGAAAGAAGATGATTTATTGTAGTGATAAGGATGGGGATTTAGATTTATACGTAATGGATATTGCTTCAGGTAAGGAAAAAAAGGTCACCAATACATTAGGTTATGATGGTGGCGCATGGTTTAGTCCAGATGGCAAAAAGATAGTGTGGAGAGCAAGTCGTCCAAAAACAGAGGCAGAAATTGCAGAATATAATAGCCTTTTGAAAGAAGGTTTGGTGGCGCCAACCAATATGGAAGTATTTGTTGCCAATGCGGACGGGTCTGATGCGAAGCAAATTACCAACCTTGGACAAGCTAATTGGGCACCTAATTTCACACCAGACGGCAAGCAGATCATTTTTTGCAGCAATCATGAGTATAAGAGAGGGTTCCCTTTTAATATGTACCTAATCAACCTAGACGGTTCTGACCTTGTTAAAATAAGCAGGGATAAAGGTTTTGACGCATTCCCAATGTTTAGCCCTGATGGTAAAAAGATCATTTTTGCTTCAAATAGAAACAACAAGGGCACCAGGGATACCAATTTATTTGTGGCTGACTGGGTGTATTAATAAGTTTAGCTTTTTTTAATTACTTTAGCTACAAATATTAAACTATGTATACAGGACTTTTACATTTACACAATACCTTAAGATGGGTGGTTTTAATCGCCTTAATCTTAAGCATTTATAAGTTATTCACTCAAAAGGATGCGTTAAAGACAAGTAAAACCCTTTTAATGAGTGCACATGCAAGTTTATTAGTGGGACTTTATCAATATATCGCTGGTCCTTTGGGGATTAAAATGATCCAATCTGCAGGAATGGCGGCCACCATGAAAGATGCCGCAAGCCGTTTTTGGGCAGTGGAACACATTTTTTCGATGATTTTGGCAATTGTATTGATTACGATTGGCCATGTGAAATATAAAAAGACATTAAAACCTAGTCCAACTCGTATTTTTTACGTAATTGCGCTCATATTAATTCTTTTAGCAATGCCATGGCCTTTTAGGGAGGGTATTGGTCGTCCGTTATTCCCAGGAATGGGCTAGACGAATAAATTTAATACATTGATTTTCAATATATTATAAAGGAGAACGCGTAGTTCTCCTTTTATTTTAGCCTTTTTAGAAGAATTACTCGGGATTTTTTCGTAATTCCATTCATTTCCATATCTTTGCAACCCCAAAATAAGTATGTCAAAACAACCGCTGATTAAACAAGATGGAGTAATTATAGAAGCTATGAGCAATGCTATGTTCAGAGTAAAGCTTGAAAATGGTCACGAAATCTTAGCAACAATATCTGGTAAAATGCGCATGCACTACATCAGAATTTTGCCAGGTGATAAAGTAGGAGTGGAGATGAGTCCATATGACTTAACAAGGGGAAGAATTATTTTCAGACATAAATAAGCTGAAACTATTTCTACAAAAAGCGTTTAAAAAACATTAGGAATAAATATTTAAAAACAAAAAGATGAAAGTTAGAGCATCTATCAAAAAACGTAGTGCCGATTGCAAAATCGTGAAGCGTAAAGGCGTATTATTTGTGATCAACAAAAAGAACCCTCGCTTTAAGCAAAGACAAGGATAGTAAGGCTTTTAGCGGAGACGCTAAAGTTTTAGAAAATAAAAAAATTAAACAAAAAATCAAGTTTTAGCATATGGCTCGTATTGCCGGTATCGACTTACCAAAAAACAAAAGAGGAGAAATAGGACTACAGTACATTTTCGGTATTGGACATTCTACAGCTCAGTACATCTTAACAAAAGCAAACATCAGTTACGATAAGAAAGTAAATGAGTGGAATGACGAAGAGCAAACTGCTATTCGTAATATCATCAATGCTGAATTCAAAGTAGAAGGTGCTTTACGTAGTGAAGTTTCTATGAGCATTAAGCGTTTATTAGATATTGCTTGTTACCGTGGATTGCGTCACAGAAAAGGTTTACCTGTTCGTGGCCAACGTACTAAGACGAACTCACGTACTCGTAAGGGTAAGCGTAAGACAGTTGCTGGTAAGAAGAAAGTAGCTAAGAAATAATATTAATTGATAGGTCGTCACGGATGTGACGACCTATTGTTATAAAAATCCGACTAAAATTAGATCCTGATTCCAAAACTTCAGGGGAGATTTACTCGGTTTCCGCTTCGGCGGAATTTCAATTTAAATAACCCGCTCTTTTTACCTGTATTTTTTACAAGTATCTAGGGCACACCTCAAAAAAAATGGCAAAACCAAACAAAGCACAGAACAGTGCAAAAGCCGCTGCAAAGAAGAGAGTCGTTAAAGTAGACGCTTCTGGAGAAGTTCGTATCAGTGCAACATTCAACAATTTAATTATCGCTTTCACAAACAAAGCAGGTCAAGTGATCAGCTGGAGTAGTGCAGGTAAAATGGGCTTCAGAGGTTCTAAGAAGAATACTCCATACGCAGCTCAAATGGCAGCAGCAGACGCAGCGAAAGTAGCGTTAGATGCTGGTGTTAAAAGAGTAGAAGTATTTGTAAAGGGTCCAGGTTCAGGTAGAGAAGGTGCAATCCGTTCTATTTCTCAATCTGGTATCGAAGTGATTTCTATCCGTGACGTAACGCCTATGCCACACAACGGATGTCGTCCTCCTAAACAAAGAAGAGTATAATTATTCCGAGTTTTAATAACTATTTATAAACCAGGATGCATCATTAATTTTAGATTTTTACTGATGATGCGTCGACATTAAAAAATCAAAAAAAAGCAACATTATGGCACGTTACACAGGCCCCAAAACAAAAATTTCCCGCATTTTCGGCGAACCTATCTTAGGGAACGCAAAATGGTTGGGTAAAAACAGCAACCCTCCAGGTCAACATGGAGCACAACGCAAGCGTAAGCAATTAGGCGAGTACGCATTACAGTTAAGAGAAAAGCAAAAAGCAAAATACACTTATGGTGTATTAGAGCGTCAATTCCGTAAGACTTTTGAAGAAGCATCTCGTTTAAAAGGTGTTACAGGTGAAAACTTAATCAAATTATTAGAAGCACGTTTAGACAATACAATTTTCAGAATGGGATTGGCTGCAAGCCGTCCTGAAGCTCGTCAATTGGTTGCTCATAAGCATATCGCAGTGAATGGTGATGTGACAAATGTACCTTCTTATACATGTCGTCCAGGTGATATCATCACTTACCGTCCTAAGAGTGCACACAATTCTTCTATCGTAAGCAAGCAACGTGCTAGAAACACTAAGTTTAGCTGGGTAGATTGGAATGAAACTACCAACACTGGTACTTTTATTACAATGCCAGAGCGCGAAGCAGTTCCTGAGAATATCAAGGAGCAATTGATTGTAGAATTGTACTCTAAATAGTAGGTAGCAATTAACATAATTTCTTTCCAAAGAAAGAATCAAATAAAAAAAAGTAGTAACATGGCTATATTAAGTTTTCAAAAACCAGATAAAATTGTTTTACAAAAAGCAAATGATTTCGAAGGACAATTCGAATTCCGTCCATTGGAGCCAGGCTTTGGCCTAACATTAGGAAATGCTTTAAGAAGAGTTTTATTAAGCTCTTTAGAAGGCTTTGCTATCGTAGGTATTAAAATTGAAGGAGTAGATCACGAATTTGCTACAATCAAAGGTATTACTGAAGACGTAACAGAAATGATCTTAAACTTAAAGCAAGTTCGTTTTAAGCGTAAGGCAGATCAAGATGTGAGTTCTGAAAAAATTACTTTATCTATCAAAGGCGGTAGCGAATTTAATGCAGGTCATATTGGTGAAGCTTCTCAACAGTTCCAGGTGATGAACCCAGAATTAGTGATTTGTTTCATGGATCCTTCTGCTAAATTAGATATTGAATTAACGATCCAAAAAGGTCGTGGATATATTCCTGCTGAAGAGAATAAATTAAAAGATATGCCATTTGGTTATATCGCAATTGATTCTATTCACACACCAATCAAGAATGTAAAGTACTTGATGGAAAACTATCGTGTAGAGCAAAGAACAGATTATGAGAAATTAATCTTAGAAGTTGCTACAGACGGTACCATCCATCCAGAAGATGCTGTAAAGCAAGCTTCTAGAATCTTGATTCAACACTTTATGATCATCACTGACGAGAATATTACCTTCGACAACAAAGAAGATAAGAAAGAAGATGTGGTAGATGAGCAAGTGTTACAATTAAGAAAAGTATTGAAGACTCCATTGGAAGATTTAGACTTGTCAGTTCGTGCGTTCAATTGCTTGAAAGCTGCTAAAATTAACAGCTTGAGCGAATTAGTACAATATGAGCAAGAAGATCTAATGAAGTTTAGAAACTTTGGTCAAAAGTCTTTATCTGAAATCGAGCAAGTATTGATCGAAAGAGGATTGAGCTTTGGAATGGATCTAGGTAAATTAGGATTAGACAAATTAGATTTACAATAGTCTATAGAGATTAAAGTAAGTCACCATTTATAAACGAGCGAAAGCTCAAACCTTACAATTCCTGACACGGTGTAAGGATAAAACTTAAAAGTCATGCGTCACGGAGACAAAAACAACAACCTTGGAAGAAAAAAGGCACACAGAGAAGCCTTATTGATGAACTTAGCTTGTCAAATCATTACGCACAAGCGTATTGTAACAACTTTAGCTAAAGCTAAAGCATTAAGAAAGTACGTTGAGCCATTGATTACAAAGACTAAGAAGTCTGCTTCAAAGGAAGAAATCAGTCACAATCACAGAATCGTGTTTAGCTACTTAAACGACAAAGCTGCTGTAAAGGAATTATTTACTGTAGTTGCGCCTAAAATCGCTACACGTCCAGGTGGATATACTCGTATCATCAAATTAGGTATCCGTCCAGGTGACAATGCTGAAAAGGCGATGATCGAATTAGTTGACTTCAATGAAATCTATGGTAATTCAATTGCTTCTGCGACTGAACCAGCTAAAAAGACTCGTAGAAGTAAATCAACTGCTGCTCCTAAAGCTGCCGCTGCTGTAGCTCCAGTAGAAGCTACTACAACTGAGGAAGTATCAGCTGAGCCAACTAAAAATGAAGAAGTATCTGACGAAGTATCTACTGATGATGCTAGTGGAGACGCTTCAACAGCTGAATAATGAAATAATTCATTTTACATATAAGGCAAGACTTTGGTCTTGCCTTTTTTTTGCCTATTTTTGAACAATTAAATCAACCTACCGATATGGCCACACAACCAGCAATTTTAGTTTTAGCAGATGGGAACGTTTTTCATGGTCAAGCTTTTGGAAAAATCGGAACCACTACTGGTGAGATTTGTTTTAATACTGGTATGACTGGATATCAAGAAGTGTTTACGGACCCAAGTTATACAGGACAAATCATTATAATGAGCAACGTGCACGTTGGTAATTATGGTGTAAAAGCATCTGATGTAGAAAGTAAGTCAGTAAAAATTCATGGCTTAATTGGAAGAAACTTAGAAGAAAAATTTAGTCGTGCACAAGCGGAAGGTAATTTGAACAACTATTTAATTGAAAATAATATTGTTTCTATTGAAGGCTTAGATACAAGAGCATTGGTGGCACACGTGAGAACAAGTGGCGCAATGAACTGTATTATTTCTTCAGATAATTTAGATGTAGATGCGTTAAAAGCGCAATTAGCCAAAGTGCCTAGCATGGATGGCTTAGAATTAGCAAGCACAGTTAGTACCAAAGAGATATATGAATTAGGAGATGCTAGTTCAAAAATAAAAGTATCAGTTTTAGATTTTGGAGTTAAGGAACATATATTACAATGTTTAGTGGAGAGAGGAGCACATGTTAGGGTGCATCCTGCTAAAACCGATTTCGCTACTTTAAAAGCATTTAATCCAACAGGTTATTTTTTATCCAATGGTCCTGGTGATCCAGCTCCGATGGATTATGCAGTGAAAACAATTAAGTCCATCTTAGAAGAAAAAAAACCATTATTTGGAATTTGTTTAGGGCATCAATTGTTGGCCTTAGCAAATGATATTCCTACTTTTAAAATGCATCATGGTCATAGGGGATTGAATCATCCAGTTAAGAATGTGATTACAGGAAGATCAGAAATCACAACACAAAACCATGGTTTTGGTGTGAATCCAGATGCTGTTAAAGCACATGCCAATGTGGAGATTTCTCATGTGAATTTAAATGATGATTCTATCGAAGGCATTCGTTTAAAAGATCGTCCTGCATTTAGTGTGCAATACCATCCAGAAGCAACTCCAGGCCCACATGATAGCCGTTATTTATTTGATGATTTTATTGCATTAATGAAGACCAACTAATTCGATATTTGAAATCACAAAATCAGTACCATGCTTAATATTACCATCATCAACGGGCCTAATTTAAATTTGTTGGGCAAGCGTGAGCCAGGTATATATGGTAACGAAAGTTTTGAAGATTACTTAGTGCAACTGAAACAAGCATTTCCTCAAGTCAATTTCACTTATTTTCAATCTAATGTAGAAGGGGAGCTTGTGAATGCGATTCAACAATATGGTTTTAACCAAGACGGGATGATCATCAATCCTGCAGCCTATACACATACTTCTGTAGCAATTGGAGATGCAATCGCATCTATTCAAACTCCTGTCATCGAAGTTCATATTAGCAATATACATGCTCGAGAAGATTTCAGAAAAATATCACATGTTTCTGCAAAAGTAGTTGGCTCCATTGTTGGCTTAGGCTTAAAGGGATATCATCTTGCTACAACATGGTTTGTCGATCAAGCTGCAAGTAAATTATAATTTAATTATTGGCCCATGCAATATTCAAAGGTAGATTATCCTAAAAAGACAATCTGGTTAATCGGAATTGCAATTATTGTAAAAATCGCATTGTCATTTTTACTGGAATTGGGCAATGATGAAGTCTATTATTATACCTACGCATTGCAACCAGACTGGAACCATTTTGATCATCCACCAATGGTCGGTTGGATGATACAATTATCTACACTCAATTTAAATTGGGTCTCTACTTTATCAATGCGTCTTGGTAGTATCCTAGCTGCAGCAAGTGCAACTTGGATTATTTTTAGAACGGGGGCTTTAATACATAATGAAAGGGCAGGCTGGATTGCGGCATTGCTTTATACTTGTTCTATTTACACAAGTATCATTGCAGGCTTATTTATTATGCCAGATAGTCCGCAGCTTTTATTTTTTACCGGGAGTATTTATTTGATGGCAAAATGGGTTGTAAAGCCGCATTTATTTACAAAATTCAACTGGCTTCTTTTAGGTGCTTTGATTGGATTAGCCACTTTAAGTAAAGTACATGGATTGTATTTATGGGCTGGCTTTGGGGGATTTTTATTATTCCACCAAATCAAAACGCTTAAGCAACCAATCCTATATATCGCAGTTGTCATTACATTATTTGCTTTGATACCTATCATCTATTGGAACATAGAGTATGATTTTATTACCTACAAATTTCACTCTAAACGTGTTTTGCATTCTGGCATTCAAGTAGCAAGTTTTTTACAACAAATTGTGGGAGAATTTTTTTATCAAAATCCTTTGGTCTACATCAGTTGTTTCATTCCATTGATACAGTTCAAAAAAATAAAAGCTATTTTTCAATATCAAAATACATCCAATCAAAAGGCAGCTGGGATTTTTTCATTATTACTATGGCTTAGTCTTCCCTTGATTGCCATGTTTTGGATCATCTCCTTATTTAATCCTACATTACCCCATTGGACAGGCCCAGGATTTATCGCTTTATTTTTATTAGCCGGTGTTTATTGGTCTGATGCATCTAAAAAACTTATTCCAAATTTGATTCAATGGGCTTTGGGATTTTTTGTGGTACTTGTCATTGGATTTATTGGATTGGTGCATATTTTTCCGGTTCAATTAGGGTCTAAAAACCAAGAAAATTTAGGGGAGTATAATCCAATCAATGATGTAACAGGGTGGACGCAATTTAGTACTGATTTTAAGGACCTTGTTCAAAAAGATGCATCATCAGGAGCAATGCAAGCTAAAGCGCCTATTTTGGTCTCTAAATGGTTTCCTGCAGGACATATTTTATTCTATACTGCAAGACCTATCCAAAAACAAGTGATTGCGATAGGAGCACTTGAGGATGTTCACAAATTTGCCTGGCTTAATCTAGGCCAACCAAGTTTAGAAATAGGGCAGGATGCTTATTTTATACAGCCCTCCAATTTGCCATTTGATCCTACAAATTCAATCCTGCCTTTTTTTGAAAAAATGGATAAGACGGATACGATTCAAATAAAACAAAGGACTGTGCTACTAAGAACTTTTTATGTGTATCGATTTAAAAATTGTCAAAAGATACCAGCACCCATTTTACCTAGAAAATAAAGTTTTCGAAATCTTTTCGATAGGAGATACTTACCCCCTGACGATTCCTTCGGCCCATGCTGCCACCAATGATATCTAAACTATTTCTATTAAAGACAATGGCTCTTAGTTTTCTGTCTTTAGTTAGGATGAATTCAATATTCAAATCGGGTAACCATTGAAAATTATTGTTTTCGATGCTAGATGCAGACCTTAAATTAAAGTCAAAATCACCGCCTAAATTGACAATCACTTTATCATTAAAAAAGCTACGACCTAATTTTAGATTCACCCTTTGGCGATCTATCTTATTAGAATTGATTGCAATACCTGCTCCAGTAGGATCCAATAAATTACCACTATTGTATACATTTGAGCCAATATCAAATCGTAGGCTTTGATCGCCTGTTACTTTGTTTAATAAATTAGTAACAGATTTATTGATTTCCTTGGTTAATAATTGAGAGATGGAATTAATACCAAGGGTGGTTACGCTATAGGCATTGTTACTATTTCCTGAATTAAAACCAACTGGGGCGAATGAATTGAATACAATTAAGAAAGAAACCTGTTTGATAATTTCATTGTCATCACGTTCTAGTCTTGCGATGAATTGTGAGAATTCATTGTCCGTACTAATAGGGTTGCCAGGAGGGAAGGCTAAGGTAAATTGAATATCAGGCCTCGCTAATTTATTTCTTAGTGCTGCAATCACATAGACATTGCCTCGGTATGATTTAACTGCGTTACTAAAATTGGCATTTCCAACCAATTCATTTAAACTTACTCTTTCTGCAGTATATCTGGCATCTACATGGATATTCGCTTCGTAGGGGTTACCCGTCCACTCAATAAAGTTCCCTGCTTCTGGAATTAGATCAAAGGGTTTTTTGATAATTGATTGGAAGTTGAAGTCATATTTTCCTTTTTCAATATTGTATTTGCCACGCATCGTCAATGGCTCAATATTACCTGCTTTAATTTTTAATCTTCCATTGCCTACAGCTTTAATGACATCACCTGTTAAATCATCTAAAATGACATCAATCTGAGTTTTATTATCGGCACTGACATCTAGATCCACTACAAGATTAAATGTTGGTGTCTCTGCATTACTGATAATTGATTTACCTAGTTTCTTAAAGACGATGAATTCGGATTGACCAGTTTCTTTACTTGTTGCATTTGGTAAATAGATATGTGAACTATCATTCACCTCTACATTCATAGACATCTTTATATTTTCTTCAGGTCCGCGAATGGTCATGGATGCTTTACCGACTGCTTGCCCGTAAAAACTACTATTGTCTATCACATCGGTATTCAAGAGTTCAATTTTTGAACTTTGCATATCCATATCGTATACAAGGTGCTTAAATCTTTGGTGTAGGATCTTACCTTTAAACTGAGCTACTCTGTTTAGTTTATCTTTGACTTGAATCGTGCCAAAGTCGATGCCTTCATCTGTAAATGCTATGGTAGCAGTAGGTAGGTAATAGTTGACTTTTGTATAGTCTACTTTGAATGCTGCATCTTTGATGGTGGCTACACCTCGTAAATCTGGATTTTCAATGCGTCCGCCAAAATGAATGGCGCCTGTTGCTTTTCCTTTTAAATCTGTTAACACGCCTCCAATAAATTCTTGAATTAATCCAAAATCTGATTCTTGCAAAGTGAGTGTTGCATCCAATGGGTTGATGCTGTCTTTGATAGCATAACTGCCTTTTGCAGCTAAGTGATAGCTACTATTAGGACATTTTAAATCAAAAGGAACGATGCCTGTCTTGTCATCATATGCCGCATTCACTGTGGTATTGCCAAGTAGGGTTGAGTTAAAACTAAATTGATTAATTGTACTATTAATATTCAAAGAAAATTGGTCATTGATTTTATTCAAATTGACCGTTGCATTTGTTATACCTTCTAGTTTTGGATAACTAAAAAACAGATTGGTAATATCTCCTAAAATGACTTCTTCAAGTTTTACTTGTAGTCCATTGACATCATTTGGGTGATTTAGAACGGAAATTTTTTGTAGTCCTTGTGAGATAGTAAATTGCTTGGCATAGGTATTGTTTTTTCTGAGCGAAATTTCACCTCGATTTTGAATCGTCCATTTTTTTTCATTCAAAACGAAAAAGGATGGGGCCCATTGAACACTTAGTCCATCGGTATAGGTATTCACCTTGCCTTCAAATGAAATATAAGAAAGAGCAGATTTACTTTCGGCATTTAAATTAAATAAGGATTGGTCTTTTGAAGTGGTGATACGTAATTTTGGACTAATTAATTTCAAGCTATCAGTCAAATTAAATGAATTAGCAACTAAGTTCAATTTTAAACTGTCTTTATTGCCAGTACCTCCAATCATACCATTTGAAATAGCATAATTATTCCATTGAGCGTAAGGTATTTTTGCTTCTAACTGAAGGGATTGCTTGTCTGTATTAATATTGCCATTCACGAACATATTATTGAATCCTGAAAACTCATCTCTAAAAATTCTTATATAGGGTTCAAAGTAGGCAGTGTTGACTTGAAATGAAAATTGTTGATTAACTGGAGCTTCCTTTAAATTTTTGATATAATTAGGGAAATAACCTTGTAAAAAATATTGCACACTATTTGGCAATTGATCGATATTGAATTTACCGGATATACTTGCTTGTATTTCGTCACTTGACAATATGATTTGTTTATTACCCTTTGTTATTGTGGATTTTAGGGATACAGAATCAAAATTGATTGTATTTGAACTGCTTTTTAATTTCCCATTGTAGAATTTAGCTGAGCCAATGAAGTTATCGATATTGGAACCTGTAAAATTAACATCTAGTAAGCCAGTTAATTGGATTTGGTTTTTTGAAAATTGTAGCGCACTTAAGTTGGCATTTGTCAAATCACCCACTGCATTAAAAGTAGGGGTGTTCTGTTTAAAATCAACTTCCAAGTTGCTTATGAAATTAATATTGGGGTCTTTGATTTTAATGGATCCATTGTATGCCTGCTTTTGTAAAATACCATTGGTTTGTATTTGTGCATAGGTATATCCATTGAACTGAATAGAGTCAATCTGACCTTCTATATTGGTTTTAATCTTGTCTAGATTAAATGAACTACCTGCGATTTTCCCAGTAAAATTTAAAAGTCCTAAGGAAGGCAATTTAAACAATTTGCCTGCATTTAGTTTTGTCGCATTAAGATTGCCTTCATAGATTGGTTCACTGTTAGAAGGGAATTGTAAACGTATAGATGTGACTGCTGATCCAATATCTGTAGCAATAGTGCCCTTTGTTATAAAATCATAGATTGTACCTGTTAAATTTCCCTGAAAGTAAAGATTGCCAAATGTTTCTAGGGGCAGATTTTTTAAATCTTTGATTTCAGGTATCCAACTACCAAGATCTTGGATATTGGTTTTAGCATTAAATTGATCTACTTGAATCATTGTTTGCTTCATGTTGGGAAGACCTTTCATTGAAAAGTCTCCTTTCACAAAAGACTGACCATACTGTGCACCTAATTCTTGCACTTTAAAATCATCCACTGTTCCATTGAAACGGAAGTTTGCAGCAATTTTTTGGTCTACATTTTTAAGGCCTGGGGCAAAAAAGGCAATGTCGTCAGAAGCAACAATAGACTTTGTAATTGTTGCTTTCATGTTTACCTTATGCATGTATTTCCTAAAGTCTGGAATAAAATCCTTGTATTCCATTGCATAATAATTACCAATATTGCTATTATTGGTCTTTAATGTCAATGCAGCAAATTCCATGATCTCTGGGGTCATTCTAAATTTAGTGGACAATTTTTTGATCATAAACCCCGATCTTTCCTTTAAGGACAATTGAACATTTGCGCGGATAGTGTCTGCCACAAAATTTGCATTATCAATTGTGGCATTTAAGTTTTGAATTCTAATATGCTCTTCATCAAAAAAAGAAACCGGATTCCCAAACCCATATTCAATCCATATTTTCCCTTGAACAATTTCAATTTTTTTAGCAAGTATATTCATGCCATTTTCACTAAAATACATTTCATTTTTTCGAGGCTGATACTTTTTTTCTTTTCTTTTTGGTGCTAATCCTGGTTTATCTAAATAATAGTAAAATGGTTTATCTAAGATGATTTTTTCAATGTCTATTCCTTTGCCTTTAAATTGATTGAAGTTAGCAATTAGGTGTTTCGATTCTAATTTTGTTGTAGTGCCTATCCACTCGTCGTCTTGAATGAATTGAAAATTGGTGAAATCTATTTTCTTTAAATCAAATTGTTGGCTGGATGACTTACTCGTGTCATTTGATTTAAAATGGTCTACTATAAACTGGTAATTCCATACTGGAGTTTTTCTGTGCAAATAAATTTTTGCTTTTTCTAATCCAATATATCCAAGTACAGGATCTTTGCTAGAAAAAAGTAAGTCAGATACCCTAAACTTAAGCGTTTGTGCAAATAACAAAGTATCTTTTTGTTGATCCCTGATTAGCACGTTTTTGATATCGACCCTGTTTAATAAAGAAAAACTTAATCCCTCTAATTTAAATTCTGTGCCCAGGGACTTGCTCAAGTTAGCAGCAATGCGTTGACCAATCTTTTCTTGCACAATTGGCAAAAGCAATAGTAAGTAGGAGAGCAAAAGCAATCCAACAAAACTGGCTACCAACACACGAATAAAAATGAGCTTATTTTTGAGCAAGGGGGTTTTGTTTTTTATTTTTTAATATCCAGCAACACTATCGTCACCTCTTTTGTCTCCTGCTGCAACCCTGTTTCCATTAGGTAATATCATTACGCCATCCATTCTGCCAAATGCACCTCTTTTATTAACGATGTAACCTTTTTCTTTTAAGGTATTGATTGTTTTTTCAGGGAAATCAGCTTCTACGCTAAGGTTATCAGGGATATGTTGATGGTGAAATCTAGGAGCATCAATGGCCGCTTTTAATGACATTTTATGATCAATGATGTTCACCAATCCTTCATATACTTGATTAGGGATGGTGGTGCCTCCTGGAGTTCCAATGGTGATATAAGGTTGGTTGTTTTTTGTGACAAGGGTTGGCGTCATTGAACTCAACATCCTTTTGCCTGGTTGAATCGCATTGGCCTCGCCACCTAAAGCGCCATACATATTAGGCACACCTGGCTTGATACTAAAGTCATCCATTTCATTATTTAAAAGAAAACCAGCACCTCCAACTATTGTTTTGTTACCATAAGAACCATTGAGCGTGGTGGTAACAGCGACCATATTTCCAGCCTCGTCTATAATACTAAAATGTGTTGTTTGCTCACTTTCTTTTGCTACACCAGCTTGAATATTCTTACTATTGCCTGCCACACCAGCCTGGTAGTCTTTCATACGATCCTGTGCATAAGCATTGCTTGTTAGAGTAGTAGTAGGCACCTTCCAATAATCTGGATCACCCATATGTTCTGCTCTATCAGCATAAGCCCTTCTTTGAGCTTCTACCATTAAACTCACTGATTCAAATGAGTTTGCACCCATTACTGAAACTGGATATGGAGCAATCATTTGCATCATTTGTGCAATTAATATACCACCACTTGATGGTGGTGCAAAGCTGATGATATGGTGTCCTCTGTAATCAAATTCAATTGGCTTTCTAAATTTTGGGTTATAATTTTTTAAATCTTCCAAGCTAATTACGCCTTTACTATTTTTCATCTCTTTCACAATGAGGTCAGCAGTTTCACCTTCATAAAATCCTGCTTTCCCTTTTTGTTGAATACGAAGGATGGTAGCAGCTAATTCTGGTTGATATAAAGTGTCACCTGCTTTCCAATTTTCTTTTCTAGTAAAGGCAGATGCTTGCGCACTATGAGTGATAAAGTTTTTTCGCTCCGCATTCAAACTTCTTGCTTCACTTTCAGTGATCACAAATCCATTTGCTGCTAATTCATAGGCTGGTTGCAAAAGTTGTTTCATGGTCATCTTTGCAAAAGGTAAGGTGCTAAACATACCTGCAACACTACCTGGTATACCAGATGCAGAAGCGCCTAATCTTGACATGCCATCTATTGGATTGCCATTTTCATCTAAATACATATCTCTATGTGCTTTACTGGGAGCTGCTTCACGGAAGTCAATACCCATTAAAACACCCTCTTTGTTTCTTGACAATAAAAATCCACCCCCGCCAATATTGCCTGCTGCAGGATAGACCACAGCTAGGGTAAATTGTACTGCTATGGCAGCATCATATGCATTTCCTCCGTCTTTCATTATTGCAGCACCTACCATACTTGCTAAAGGATGGGCCGAAGTCACTGCAGCTTTTTGAAAAGATTGCTCCTTAACGATTGTATACTGATATGGATTGATTTGAGGATGTTGCTTAAAAAAAATCTGCGCATTTACCGCATTGCTTAATTGAAAGAGGGCTATCAAAATGAGGCTAAAAACCTGAAATTTCTGTTTCATAATAGGTAGATTGAACCGTTAAATTACTTAATTATTTAGGTATCAACAAGTCATGCAGCTGGTTGTGTAAAACTATCTGTAATTGTGACCTTAAAGCCCCCCTAAAATGCCTATTTTTAAGATCTATTAATATCCAATTTATGCAACAAAAATCTGTGTTTAAATCTATTTTGTGGGTAAGTTTATTTATCCTTCCATTTTCATTATTTGCTCAAGTACTTAGCCCAGAACAATTTTTGGGTTATAAAGTGGGCACGCGCTTTACCAGACACCATCAAATTGTCAATTATTTTACAGCCATTGCAGCTGCTAAATCTGACATGGTAAAACTCATTCCTTATGGCAAAACCAATGAAGGAAGAGATTTAATGGTTGCAGCGATTGGATCTGCAGAAAATATTAAAAATTTAGAGCAAATCAGAAAACACAATCTTGGCCTAGTAGAAGGTAAGGTGCAAGACCTGAATCAACCAGCAATTGTTTGGTTAAGTTATAATGTACATGGTAATGAACCAGCATCTTCTGAAGCAGCGATGTTGACGTTGTTTGCTTTAGTGGATCCAAACAACAATGAAACAAAAAATTGGTTAAAAAATACAGTGGTGATGATTGATCCTTGTATCAATCCAGATGGTCGTGATAGGTATGTGAACTGGTATAACAATGCAGTAGGGTCAACTTACAATACAGACCCTGCGGCAAGAGAGCATATGGAGCCATGGCCAGCGGGAAGAACCAATCATTATAATTTTGATTTGAACAGAGACTGGGCTTGGCAAACCCAAAAAGAGACACAACAAAGAATACCACTATACCAAAGTTGGTACCCTCAAGTGCATGTGGATTTTCATGAACAAGGATACAACGCACCATATTATTTTGCCCCTGCAGCAGAACCATTGCATGATGTTTTGACACCATGGCAAAAATCTTTCCAAGATCAAATTGGAAAAAACCATGCAAAATATTTTGATAAAAACAATTGGTTGTTCTTTACGAAAGAAAGATTCGACCTTTTATATCCATCTTATGGAGACACTTATCCAATGTACAATGGTGCAATTGGTATGACCTATGAGCAAGGTGGAATTAGTGCGGGATTAGGTGTAGAAGATAACAGTTATGATACAGTGACATTGGTGGCAAGGGCAACGCATCATTTTACGACAAGTTTATCTACCATCGAAATTAGTTCGGCAAATCAAACAAAGCTGTTGGAAAATTTTAAAAAATATTTTGATGATAGTCGTCAAGGTTCAGTTTCTGATTTCAAAACTTTTATTATGACAGCTAAAAATGCTGCTCAATTAGAAGGATTAGCTAGCTTATTAAAGAAAAACAATATTGAGTATGGTACTTTAAAAAATGCAGATGTAAAGTTCAAAGCATTTGATTATTATACTAAAAAAGAAAGCGATTTTGTTAACGAAGGGTATACATTGGCAGTAAATGTAAATCAAGTACATAGCGTTTTAGCACGTGTATTATTGGAGCCTGTTACTCAGGTGAATGATTCAAACACTTATGATATCACAGCATGGGCATTGCCTTATGCATATGGTGTGCATGGATATGCTACGAAGCAACCAATGGCGATTGAGCCAGGGTTTAATGTTGTTGCTCCTGCTACTGCAACTAGTGCATATGGCTATTTAATTCCTTATCATTCTTTTGCTACAGCTAAAGCTTTGGCGCAATTATTAAAGCATAATGTGAAAGTACGTTATGCCGAAAAAGCGTTCACTATGAATGGTAGAAATTATGAGATTGGCACTTTAGTGGTACTCAAAACAAGTAATCAAGATAATTGGAGTGATGTTACAAAAGCAGTTTGTAGTAGTTTAAATATTGAAGCAGTTGCAGTGAACACAGGGTATGCAGAGAAAGGTGCTGATTTTGGCTCACCAGATATCCCAATCATCAACCAGGCACCAAGAGTTGCTTTGTTAACTGGTGAATATATAGCTGCTTTATCTGCTGGTGAGGTTTGGAATTTCTTTGAGCAACAATTAAATTATCCAATTACACAATTAACCTATGCACAATTAAGTAGAATTGATTTAGACAGATATGATGTGTTGATTGCGCCAGACGGACAATACAGAGATTTAAATTCAAAATCAATCACAGACAAGCTTCAAGCATTTGTAAGAAAAGGTGGTGTATTGATTGCTTTAGAAAGCGCTGCAAGCACATTGGCTTCCAATGCAGATTGGGGTATTAAAATAAAAGAAAACGCAAAAGATGAAAAACTAACTGTTCAAAAACTATTGAAATATGCGGATAGAGAAAAAGAATCTTTAAAGAATTCAATCCCAGGGGCTATATATAAAACCTATATGGACGAAACACATCCTTTGGGTTTTGGTACCAATGGCACTTATTTTAGCTTAAAGCAAGATGTTGTTTTGTACGAACCTTCTAGTAGCGCATGGAATGTAGGTAGCTTTAAGAAAGACAGTTATATCACCGGCTTTGCTGGTGTAAAAGCGAAAGCTGCTTTAGAAGAAGGGGTTTTAATGGGTGTAAAACAAATTGGTGCAGGTAAAATTATTTATATGGCCGATGATCCAATTTTCAGAAATTTCTGGGAGGGTGGAAAATTAATTTTAACCAATGCTGTGTTTTTTCACGGTAAATAATTTGAACCTAACATAACACATGAAGAAGCTTCCAATGTTTTTATTGAGTATGATTTGTTTTGTCCAAATACTTTTTGGACAAAACAATAGTGCAGCTATTTTTTCTCAACTAAAACAGATGGAAGTCTTAGGTTCGGTCTTATATATTGCAGCTCATCCAGATGATGAGAACAATGCATTTTTGCCTTATCTCACCAAAGAACGTCGATATCGCACAGCTTACTTAAGCTTAACAAGAGGGGATGGTGGTCAAAATTTAATTGGTAAAGAGCAGGGGATCGAACTTGGCTTAATCAGAACACAGGAATTATTAGCTGCTAGAATGCAAGATGGGGCTGAACAATATTTTTCTACAGCGTATGAATTTGGATATAGTAAATCTGCAAAAGAAGCTTTAGCCATTTGGGATCATCAAAAAGTATTGAGTGATGTGGTATGGGTGATTCGTAAATTCCAACCAGATATTATCATTACCAGATTTCCTGGGGATGCTAGAGCTGGACACGGCCATCATGCTGCTTCTTCCATCATTGCTCAAGAAGCGTATACTGCAGCAGCGGATCCCAACATGTTTCCTGAACACTTTAAATATGGTGTACAACCTTGGAAAGCAAAACGCATTTTGTGGAATACTTTTAATTTTGGCACAGTCAATACCACCAACGACAATCAATTAAAGATAGAAGTAGGTGGGTACAATCCTACCATTGGTAAAAGCTATGGAGAGATTGGAGCTGAAGCAAGGACCATGCATAAAAGTCAAGGGGAAGGCAGACCAAGAAGAAGAGGTTCTTATTTTGAATTCTTTCAACACTTAAATGGGGATACAGCAAAAACAGATATCATGGATGGGGTGGTGACCAATTGGTCAAGACTGAATGCTCCAAAAATTCAATCTACTATCCAACAAATTATCAATGCGTATAAAATTGATCAGCCTGCAGCTTCAGTACCTAGTTTGGTTCAATTATATCAAGCAGTAAAAAAATTACCAGAGAGTCAATGGAAGGCATACCAACTTAATTTAATTCAGTCAACCATAGAATCTGCAAGTGGATTATTAGTAGAAGCTACTACCACAAAACAGCAAGTGGTTCCAGAAGGGGATCTTGCCATACAAGTATTGGTCAATCAAAGATCCAACTTAAATACTAGTTTGGTTAAAATGCAATACTTATCCAAGCAGTCAATCATTAAGGATTCAACCCTACAAATTAATTTAGTAGCGAATCAGAATCAGCAATTCACCTATGCTTTCAAAGTGCCTGCTTCTCAAACCTACTCGCAACCTTATTGGTTGGTGCAGCCTAAGACCGAAGGCATGTTTGTGGTGCAGGATCAAACCATGATTGGTAAGGCAGAAAACGATGCGCCATTTTCTGTTGGGTTTACTTACAAAATAGAAGGGCAGGAATTTTCAAAGCAATTTCCTGTACAGTATAAATATTTAGATCTAACAAAAGGAGATGTCTATCAACCCATTGTGGTCTTACCTAAAAAAGAAGTTGCACCAGTAAAATCGGTGGTGTTAATGCCTGCAAATAGCAATGCACCATTGCCTACATTTGAAAAAGGTATCTTCCACAAGACCATTCAATACGATCATATACCTGCACAAACTTATTTTCAGGATGCAAGTATCCAGGTAGTGAAAGTAGATATCAAAAAACAAGGTCAAAAAGTAGGATATATAGATGGTGCAGGGGATGCAATACCAGAAGCATTAGAACAATTAGGCTATGAAGTTGTGTATCTTAAAGAAGCAGATTTAACAACTGCTCATTTAAAGGGCTTAGATGCAATTGTAGTGGGTATTCGCGCATATAATATGTATGCATACTTATCCGATAAGCAAGCTGTATTGAACGAGTATATTGCGAATGGAGGCAATTTGATTGTACAGTATCTTAAAAGCAATCAAGTAGGTACACAGAATATTAAAGTCGGGCCATATCCACTGACAGTGAACTCTGGCAAAAGAGTTACAGAAGAAAATGCAAATGTCAAATTTGTATTACCGAATCATCCTGTACTGAATTTCCCCAATAAAATTATTGACCAAGATTTTAATGACTGGGTGCAAGAAAGAAGCACCTATCAGGCCGAAAATATAGATGCTCGTTTTCAAACTCCATTACAAATGAATGACACTGGTGAAGTACCAAGTATGGGTAGCTTATTGATTGCACCGTTTGGTAAAGGTAATTTTGCTTATGTAAGCTTGGCATTATTTAGACAATTGCCTGCAGGAAATCCAGGAGCCTACAAATTATTTGCTAACTTATTATCGCTTCCAAAAAATCAATAGACCATGAAGCAACGCAGAAGAATTAGTTTTTTTATGCTGCTCGTCATTGGACTCGGCATTGGTTGGATGCTTAAAAATGTAAAAATTGGTTTGATCATTGGCATTGTGATGGGCCTACTCCTCACTAGCTTTGTGAATCCATCCAAAACGAGTAGCAAGGGCAAAAGCGACTAATCCTAAACCTGTTACAATCAATCCACTTAGCATCATTTTAGGGCCTGTAGAATAAAATATAGCTGCCCAAATTAATATGGCGATGAATAATGGGATTGGGAAGAAGGGCATTTTCCATGGGAAAAATCCACTGCCTTTTCTTTTATATAAAATCAATAAACCAATTGCCTGACCAATAAATTGGATCATAATACGCATTGCTAGTATACCGTCAATCACTTCCTTTAATCTAAAGAGTAAGCTAAAGACAAATGCAATAGCACCTAATACCAAAAGCGAGCGATGCGGGAAATGAAGTCTAGGATGTACTTTGGCGAAAAAAGCGAAAAAAGATTTATCCTGTGCTGCAGCATAAGGGATCCTGCTATAACCAAGCGTGGCAGAAAAAACAGAAGCAAATGCCACCATTAAAATAAGTACCGTGGCAATGGCACCAGCATTTTGTCCGTACAATGTTTTGATATAATCACTCACCACAAATTTACTATTCACAATAGTATCAAATGGCAATACACTTGCCACACTTATATTCATGGCCAAGTATAAAATTGAAATTCCTGTGATAGAAATAAACATACTTCTTGGAATATTCTTAGTTGGATTTTTAATTTCTGCACCTAAATGACAAACATTGTAATAACCTAAATAACTATAAACTGTTTTGACACTCGCAAATCCCAATGCAGCAACTAGTCCGTATTCAATTTTAAGCCCATCATTGATATGTAGGATAGGTTCCATAAAATTTCCATGTGCAATTCCACCAAAAATGATCCATAAAAGTGTGGTGATCACACCCACCCATAATAACACTGAAATTCTTCCAATAGATTCAATGTTTCGATACAATAAACTTATTACTAATATCACTACACCGCCACTCACTAATTTCTCTTGTATAAAACTTAAATGAAAAAAGTAATTGGCGTATTGCGAGAATCCTATAGCAGCAGATGCAATCACCAATGGGGCTTGAATCATTGTTTGCCATACAAATAAGAAGCTCATTAATTTACCCCATTTTCCGCCGTAACCTTCCTTTAGAAAATGAAAACTTCCACCAGCTTTTGGTAAGGCAGCACCTAGTTGACTCCATACCATTGCGTCTACATAGGATAATATTGCACCAGCAATCCAAGCGTATAAAAAATAGGGGCCACCCATGATCTGTGCCACCACACTCAATACTACAAAGGGACCGATGCCTACCATATCAATCATATTGATGGCAGTTGCATGTAAAAGACTTAATTTGCGATCTAATTTAGGATTCATCTTAAGAACAAGATAATAAAAAAAGGCTATAAATATGATTGATTCATTTAAGCAAGTCAGCTGGGCCAATACTGCTTCAATTTATGAAGTCAATATTCGACAATATACTGCAGAGGGCACATTTAAAGCATTTGAAAAGCATCTCCCAAGAATTAAAGAGATGGGCATTGATATTATTTGGTTGATGCCCATAACACCAATCAGTCAAGTCAATAAAAAAGGAAGTCTAGGAAGTTATTATGCATGCAGTAGTTATACAAAAATTAGTCCTGAATTTGGCTCCTCAAATGATTTTAAAGACTTGGTTGATGCGGCGCATGCATTGGGGATGAAAGTAATTATTGATTGGGTAGCGAATCATACGGGTAGTCAACATGAATGGATGCAAGCAAATCCAAGTTGGTTTACAAAAGATGCAGCTGGTAATTTTACTGAACGCAATGGATGGGATGATGTAGTGGACTTAAATTTTGACAATACATCTATGCGCATTGCACTCATCGATGCAATGGAATTTTGGGTCAATCAATTTAATATAGATGGGTTTAGATGTGATATGGCACATTTAGTGCCTTTAGATTTTTGGATAGAAGCCAGAACCAATTTAGAAAAAATAAAAATTTTGTATTGGTTAGCAGAGACTGAAGACATAGCTTACCATCAAGTGTTTGATACAAGCTATGCATGGGCTTGGATGCATGCATCCAAAAAAGTAGGGAAGGAACTGGCCGGTTTGCAGGAAGTATACAATGTGTTACATCAATACGCTCAATATCCAAAAGGGGCATATAAATTATTTTTCACCTCTAACCATGATGAAAACAGTTGGAATGGTACTGAATATGAGAAGTATGGCATCGCTGCAAAAGCTTGGGCTGTATTTACTGCCACTTGGAATGGACAACCCTTAATATATAGTGGCCAAGAATTACCCAATACAAAAAGATTGGCATTTTTTGATAAGGACCAGATTGAATGGACGACTGAATTGCCAAGGCTTCATCAATTTTATAAAACCCTGTTGACTGCAAGAAAAGCATTTCCTGTATTACAATCAAGTAATGTATTCAACTTGCCAACAGAGGGTGCTGTAATGGCTTACCTAAAACAAGATCAAGGACAAACAGCCTTGGTGGTCTTAAACTTTTCTGCAGATAGGCAGCACCTGAATGTGGCACATGAAGCTTTTTCTGGAAGGTTTACGAATTTATTTTCTGGGCTTAGTTTTGAATTCAACGGCGATAGCCATTTTGAATTGATGCCTGGAGAATATATTGTTTACCTGAAAGGAAGCATTTAATAATTTTAATCTAGCCACGTTTAGCCTGCTGGTAGCTGATAAACTCCATCATTTCGGCTAAACTAAAACTGCTTAAATTTTGTGCCGCAGAAAGTCCTGCTTTTTGCGCAACCAAAACACCATAAGCACAATCTTCAAATCCATCAATCGCATGCGCATCTGGATTAATTGAAATCAATACATCTTCTTGCATGGCTTGATGAATATAGCGCCAGTCCATATCCAATCTTCTTGGATGTGCATTTAATTCAATGACAACATTATTCGCTGCGCAAGCCATGATAATGGCTTCGTGGTTAATTGGGTATCCTTTTCGGCTTAACAATAAACGGCCAGTAGGGTGCCCTAAAATGCTTGTATAAGGATTTTCAATTGCATTCATCAAACGCATCATCGCTTTTTCCTCAGTCATTTTTAAATTTGAATGCACAGATGCAATCACGATATCAAATAATGCTAAAATTTCATCGGGATAGTCGAGGCTGCCATCATTTAAAATATCTGATTCTATGCTTTTAAAAATTACAAAAGGCGCTAATTTTTTATTTAAAGCATCAATCTCTTTATGTTGAGCACGAATGCGATCTTCTTGTAAGCCGTTTGCATAAAAGGCAGATTTTGAGTGGTCACTAATCACTAAATATTCAAATCCTTTTTCTTTTGCAGCAAGGGCCATTTGTTCAATGGTATGTAATCCGTCACTCCAAGTACTATGGGAATGGATGATACCTTTAATATCGCTGCTTTGTATTGGTCGATTTATTCCTTTTGTTTTTGCTTGTTGTATAATGGAAGGATGCTCCCTTTGAGCTGCTGGAATGAACGGTATTTGTACTTGTTCAAAAATGGCTAATTCCGATTCAAATGCTTTTGTCGCATCAAAAGTTGGAAGTGCTTGCCATGCCAACCAAAATTCAGGGCTGCAGGAAAGACTAAAATCCTGAATAAAAAATTGGGATTCAGCAACAATATGCCATCTTAATTCAAACTGATCTGGCCCTTTGCAACTTAAATAATCATTTGAACTGTCACATATAAAGCCCTTTTCTTCTAACCAAGCTAGGAGTATTTTATTATTTGTGGTGGTTACAATGTCTAAAAAATCCAAGGTTTCCATCTGCCTTTTATAATGGCCAGACACCTGATGCTGGTCTTTTGGAAACTGAAGCGATAAGGCATTTTCGATTTGCGCTACAATGTCTTGTACCTGTTGGTATAAAAAACTGCCTTGGTTTTGTAAGTAATAATTGAGGGCATCCTGAATACTTTGTTGGGTCTTAGCGCCAAAGCCTTTATAATTGATCAATCGATTTTCTTCACAGGCATATAAAAGTTCACCAATACTTTCAATCCCCAATTCCTTCCATATGGTGATGATCTTTTTAGGGCCTAACCCTTTGATTTTTAACATTTCTAAAATGCCAGCCGGGGTTTTTTCTATGTAGTCTTCTAGGATTTGCAGCTTCTTTGTGGCCAATAAATCGACAATTTTTTGTGCTATCGCATCTCCAATACCTCTTATGGAAGCAATTTGAGCCGGTGTCATATCTACCAAAGGGTCATTGAGCCGGTCTAGGGTATATGCTGCGTTACTGTAGGACTTTATTTTGAAAGCATTTTCTCCATGGATGTCCATGAGTTTAGCTAGGAGATTAAAATACTCGGCAATTTCGTAATTGTGCATGGGCAAATATAAATAAAACTAAGTTGACCATGTAGAGGAGGGAGAGGTAGGGGCTAAAAAAAAACCCCCGATAATATCGAGGGTCTTTCAATATTATCCGAAGATAATTATTTCTTTTTAGCAGCCTTCTTAGGAGCAGCTTTCTTAGCAGCTTTCTTAGGAGCAGCTTTCTTAGCAGCCTTC
>JACCDP011438094.1_pt1 | contig 25721 bp, 30 predicted proteins | sample 7445841 | NCBI WGS metagenome assembly JACCDP01 (sample SAMN15323441, study PRJNA562643) | freshwater metagenome | isolation source: river surface water | place: USA:Blue River Watershed | collected 2017-08-17 | reverse complement strand
CTAACAGCAGCTACCCAAAAGTGGCGGTTCAGTGTTTAAATCAAGCTTTGTGCTTCTATCAAAGTTTGTGCTTAGTTGTCAAGGAAGTGCTTCGAAATCGCCACCTTCGGGTAGCTGCAAACCGTTAGCGGTAATTTAAGACAACGATGAAAAAAACACTTCTTATTTTGACAATTTCCTCTATACTCCTCTTTGGCTGCGAAGGAATGAAACAGATGTCAGGAATAGTTGTTTCCGAAACTACAGGAAAACCTCTTCAAGATGTTGAAATAAATGTGCTAAATAATATTGGAGATTCAACAAAGACTGATTCACTGGGAAGATTTACCATTAAAACGGGTTTAACGGGAATGATTTTTGGAGGACCTAAATTTAAATTTGAAGTGAGAAAGGATGGCTACGAAACACAAATTGTAAAAACAAAATTTGGTTCAGACACTATCAAACTGGCGTCGCAATGAAAACTACTGCTAACATCACATTTGCAATAGGCGGGGTTTCGTGTTCCAAAGACAGTTTTGTGTTAGCCGAAAATTCAGTTCTCCGAATGAACATTTGCGGTGAAAAGCCCGCCCATCGCAAATCTGCAAAACGTTAGTGGCAATATTAAGACCGACAACAAATGAGAGAACTATTATTCATATTGACAATTTCCATTGCACTATTTTCGGCTTGTAAATCACCGGAGAATAAAAATAATGTAGAACACAACAAGACTTGTTTTTGCGAAAATGATAGTCTGATAAATCATTCTACTGTTTCGTGCGACACAATAATATTGAATAATAAATCGAAACTTTTTTGGCAATTCAACTGCGAGAGAATTTGGCTAACTCTTGAAGGCGAAAATAGACAACAAGCAGTAATTGACTCTATGCCAATTGATTTTTATCCATTAACTTATAGACTTGGTTATCATTTAATCAAAGAGTTTGACAACACTCTTTTGTTTCGGAGTGGTTGTCCTGCGAATGGTCCTTGTGTTTACAACCTTATTGACAAATTCACAGGAAAAAAGATTAAAGAATTTGACCAACTCATTTGCATTGATACAGAAGACGACAATTATAATTTTGACTTCATTGTTTATTTAGCAGATACAACAGACCACTTAGTTATTTACTATATTAACAATGAAAAACTACTCAAAATACCTTTTACAGAAAACCTGACTTCCGCGGCATACCCTCAACAGCATTTTGAAGAAATGAAATTAAAGAACAATATTTTAGAGTTAACATACTGGACAAACGACAATACAAACAAAACACTAAGCATAAACTTGAAAGATGAAAAATACAGCCACTAACAGCCGTTTTGCAAAAGCGGGGGTTACGTGCGTCTATGAAAGTGAAGTACTAAATTCAAGTTTTGTGCTTCTAATGAAGTTTAGTGCTAAAAATCTCCGCCTTCGAAAAGCGCGAAAACGTTATGTGTAACCTTATGACGACAACGAAACATACAATCATATTGACGATTCTGACAACAATTACAACTTGCTGTTTGGGACAGTCTATTGACAAGACTTTTTCAGGTTGGTGGGCTCGGACAAGTTGGACATTTGAGTTTAATAACGATAATACCTATAAAAGAACATCAAATGGACACTTTGGAAACACCACCTATGACGGGAAATATGAAATAATTGGAGACACAATCTGTTTGGTGACTGGTAGCGAACAAATCACTGGAATAAAGCGTTCAAAGTATTTACTTGACAAAGACAGTTTTTTAATTGACCTCCAACTTTTCTATGACTACAAAATTGTTGACAAGGGCATAGACTATTACAACAGTAAAAAGCGTTACGACATTTTAAAGAAACCAAATATGGACTCTTTAATTGTTGTAAGTAAGCAACAATTTGACACAATCGTAGAGCATTGCATTGCACTTTTAAAAACTCGCAGAAACATTGAAATAAAAGATGTAGACCATATAAAAATTATTAGACTGATTAACTCAATAAATATGAGTCAAGATATTTTATTTAAAAATGGAATTTATGCAGACTTTATCAAACTCGTAAAAGACAAAGACTACGAAAAAGAAATTTCAACTTATTATGACTGGATACCAAACAGAGGAATGGGATTTTATTTCCAAAAATTACAAGTTGAACTTGGCGGGACACCTCATTTATACAGCAGATACACAATAAAATGACGAGAAAGGCTACACATAACAGCACCTACAAGAAATTGGCGGTTCAGTGCTTAAATGAAGTTTTGAGCTTCGTATCAAGTTCAGTGGTGGTAGATAGTTTTCGGCTTCGAAATCGCCAACTTCTTGTAGCTGCAAAACGTTATAGCCAATGCTAATGAGACGACACATACAAAAAATATTGACAATTTTAATTATGTTGACAGTTACCAACGAACTGACAGCAAAACCTCTACGAATTGTTGTAGAGGATTTAATAGGTTCGTCAAAATTTGCTGGACAAGTAGTAATAACTGGATATGATGGTAAGGGTAAGATTTTATTCAAGTCAACAGACTACAAGGACACTATAACAATTGCGAAAGTGGGTAGACAATTAGAAAATGGATATAACTTTCCATATGAGCCAACAGACAAATACTGGACAGAAAACTATCCACATATTGGTGACACAGTTTTTATTGTAGTCAATGAAAATGACCTTATTAGAATTTTCGGGAAGCGAGTTAAAAATGATTACAGACTTTGGTCGTCTTTAATGACAGGAAGTATTTCGATATTTGAATATTCGGCTCCATTAAAATCTATTGACAGTTCAATGATTTTAGGAACTAACGGAAAAACAGAAAGCTGTTGGGACGGCTGTCTCATTCCAATTAACTTGACTAGTAGTTTAGTTGCTGAGTATAGACAAAAATTCAAGAACAAACTTAATTCAATTCAACTAAAAGACTTCGTTGGACAAACTGTTCAAACAGTTTTTTACAACGACACCTTGAGATTATTTAATGACTTGATTTGGGTTGACGAACCACCAGGGAAACTTAGGAGTTTACTCTTAACATACTCAAGTGGACAGTCAATTGAAATTATTCCAGAGAGCAATAAAAACGAACCAATACAATTTGACATTAACAAAAAATTCAATTTGGACGAGTTCAAGAAATTGAAAATAAAAGTGATAAAATGGATAGAATAGTAACCACTGGCTATGACATCGGTTTGGCAATATGGCGGCTGAAGTGCTTCTATGAAACATTTGTGCTTAGTTCAACAGCCGTAATTCTATTGAACTTTTGTGCTAAAATCCGCCTCATCGCCAAGCCCGGGACCGTTAAATCTAATCACTCCAATTATTCCCCTAAATTTTAAGAGCTGGGAATTTTTAATACAAACCAAAATTTAACTACTTTTGATAGTATCAAATGATAGTATCATTAAATGAATCCACCGTATCAAATTACTCCAAAGGTTTTGAATTTAGTAACTACTATCTCAGAAAAGATTGGTCAGATTAATGCCAAATACCTGGATAAACCTTCACCTAAATTAAGAAAGGAAAACAAGGTGAAAACCATTCATTCATCATTGAAAATTGAAGGAAATACACTGAGCGAAGAACAAATTACGGCTATTTTGGAAAAAAAACGTGTTGTTGGACCGAAAAAAGATGTAAATGAAGTATTGAATGCAATAAAGGTGTATGAGCAGTTGCATAAGTATAAACCGGAATCAGTTAAATCCTTTCTAAGTGCCCATGATACATTGATGAAAGGTCTTGTAGTAGATTGTGGTAAATTTCGTAACAAAGGAGTTGGAATAATGGCCGGAGAAAAGTTGGCCCATGTAGCTCCGCCAGCAGAAAATGTTCCTTATTTGATGAATTATCTTTTCAATTATTTAAAATCAACCGATGAAATTACGCTTATAAAAAGTTGTGTATTTCATTATGAAGTAGAATTCATCCATCCTTTTTCAGATGGCAATGGCCGAATGGGAAGGCTTTGGCAAACGTTAATTTTAATGAAGCAATATCCGGTATTTGAGTTCATTCCATTTGAAAATTTGATTCATTTTACACAAAATGACTACTACAAAGCACTGGCTCATAGCGATAAAGTTGGCAATTCAACCCCGTTTATTGAATATATGCTTGGTGTTATTGATGAGTCCTTGTCGTCGATGCTTGATTTCAAAGGTAAAACCATGAGTTCTAAAGAGCGGTTAAATTATTTCATTGAATTGACAACAAATACATTTAGCCGAAAAGATTATATGGCCGTTTTTAAAGAAATTTCCACCGCAACTGCTAGTCGGGATTTAAAACTTGGGGTTGAACTTGGCTTTTTTGAAAAACAGGGAGATAAAACGAATACGATTTATAAAATGCTTTAAGTGATTCGAAAATTATAAAAATTCATTTTTGAACCAGCTTTATCCCAATAATTTTTTAATGTTTCCTTTTAACTATTGACGTTCAAATAAAGCAAATCTTTGTGGTTGTTCGGCGCCAACTCGATGAAAAGGTGTAAGAAATCTTCGGTAAAAAAGGCCGTAACTTACAAAAACGTCATAAAAAGCGGAAAAGGAACGCTTCCTTCAACGGTATAAATAATGTCACTAGAAAAGGTATTTCTACCTTTATATATGTGTTCGCCGTCGAATGTGTAAATGATATCACTGCTGAACGTATTTCTTCCTTTATAAATGTGCTTACCATCAAAGGTGTAAAGAATATCGCTCGAAAATTGATTTCTTCCTTTGTACAAATGTTTACCGTCATAGGAATACAAAATATCGGAGCTGAAGGTATTTCTTCCTTTGTAAATGAATTTTCCATCCCACGTATATAAAATGTCGGATGAAAATGCATTTCTGCCCTTGTAGAGATGTTTCCCATCAAATGAATAAAGTATGTCTGAACTGAATTTGTTTCTTCCAGAGTAAATGCGGGATAAATTATCTCCCATAAAACTGGATAAACAAAATAAAAACACAATGAAAACCGATTTTTTTACCATAGACCGTTAAAATTAAAAAGAATAGTTGAACTGAAAATCATTTAATAAACTTTCGATTTCTCTGTTGCCAATTACTACATTTGTTCCATGAAAATTTCTGCGTCAATTTACAGCGATAAAAAACGACCACTCAAAGAAGTAATTGAGGACTTGGTTGCGCATCAGATTGATTTATTGCATGTTGACTGCAACGACGATGTTAGCGTTTTCGACGATATCAAAAAAATTAGAACGTGGTGTGTGTTGCCGATTGATTTACACATCATTACTTCAGAACCTCAGAAATATTTTGATCTACTACTTGAAAATCCAGTTGAATACGTGACGTTTCAATACGAGGATTTGAAATCGCCTTTGAATCTTCCAAAAGAAATAAAAGGAAAAAAAGGATTGGCAGTGATTACACCCACTTCTGTTGAGGTTTTTGACGAGTATGCTGATTTCGATTTTATTTTAATCATGGCAACGATTCCGGGACAAAGTGGAGGCGTATTTGATAAAATTAATTTCTCGAAGATTCGGCAATTCCGCAAAAAATATCCGTCCAAATCGATTCACGTGGATGGCGGCGTGAATGGCGAAGTTTCATTCATTCTCAGAAATATGGGAGTTAGTTCATCGGTTTCGGGTTCTTATTTATTCAATGCGCCAAGTGTAGGACATGCACTCATGAATTTGACCAAGCGTGAAATTGAATCCCACTATTGCGTGGAAGATTTCATGATTCCGATTGAAGAATCACCTGTTGTAAAGGGAAATGGCGCGACAACCAAATCCATTTTAGAAGCCGTTGAACATGGAAATTTTGGTTTTGCGCTTGTTATTGGGAATGAAAATAAATTAATAGGACTCGTTTCGAGCGCGGATATCCGAAAAGCGTGGTTGAGGAAAATAGATCAACTTTCTGATATACAAGCGGATGACCTAATAAAAAAACATCCCGTGACTATAAATTCGAAAGCAACTGTGTTCGAAATGTTGCAATTCATCAAGAAATGTTCATTTCCGGTGATGTATCTTCCGGTGGTTGATGAGAACCAAAATGCCGTTGGAATTGTTAACTTTGTGCACCTCATCAAAGGAGAAATATGATCATTCATTTAAAATCAACTGTAGACCAGGTTCTTGCCGAAACTCTGGCAAAGGACAACAAAGCTTTTCATATTGTCTATAACAATAAGCAGGTCTTGATTACGGGTTCCGGAACAAAAGAAGTTCCTGAAAATCTTGAAAAATATACGGAAGACTTCTGGGTTTTCCCGAACGATATGCAACTTTCCTCTCGCAAATATCAAAACCAAAAGCGCGAAATCAACTTTGGAAAAGTAACGATTGGAGGAAATACGAACAATACCATTCTTATTGGCGGACCTTGCTCTGTTGAATCAGAAGAACAAATCCGTTCAGCGTCTGAATTATTGGTGAAATTAGGTTTAACGACTTTACGCGGAGGCTGTTACAAGCCAAGAACAAGTCCTTATTCGTTTCAAGGATTGGGATTAGAAGGATTGAAATTGTTAGCTAAAATGCGCGATGAGTATGGATTAAATGTCATTACTGAAGCGCGTGATGCTACTCACATTGATGAAATCATCGAATATACGGATGTCATCCAAGTAGGCGCAAAAGCCATGTACGACCAAGGAATTCTAAGAGCCTGTTCAAAAATCAAAAAGCCAGTTTTAATCAAACGTGGTTTTGGGACAACGCTCCAAGAGTTTGTTCAAGCTGCTGAATTTGTGCTTTCTGGCGGAAATGAAAATGTGGTGCTTTGTGAGCGAGGAATCCGAACGTTTGAAACGGGAACGAGATTTACACTCGACTTATGCGGTGTGGCTTGGCTTCAAGAACATACGAATTTGCCGATTATCCTAGATCCATCCCATGCGATGGGTTATGCTTATGGTGTTCCAAGATTATCTAAAGCATGTGTTGCTATGGGAATAGATGGTTTGTTAATAGAATCTCACCCAAATCCGAAAGTTGCGAAGTCTGATGCGTCTCAGCAATTGAATTTTGAAGAATTTGAAAACTTGCTCAACCAACTTCGACCAGTTGCTCAAAGCGTTGGATACAATATGATTTAACATGCATTTAGAGCAAAACCTGAAAGGACTTTGTGTCAAATTTGGAATCGAATTCGACGATTTTTTGAATGACTTGGATGTCGAAAATGTGCATGAGCTTACCGTTTACGATTTGGAAGCCGTTTGTGAAGAATACGAAGTTGACTTATTATCGCTTTTGTTCAAACCAATGTTTCGCCCCGAACTATTTAAAGCAAAACTTGATAAAATTAAATTATTGATTTTGGACGTTGATGGCGTGATGACCGATGGAGGAATGTATGTTTCTGAAAACGGTGACCAGATAAAACGCTACAATACCCAGGATGGAATGGGAATTATGCATTTGACAAAATCTAATTTTCAAGTTGGAATCATTTCATCTGGCTTCACCAATAACATGGTTCAAAAACGAGCTGAATTACTTGGAATTCAAAATTGCTACGTTGGTAGAGATCCAAAAATTGAAATCTTAAATGATTGGTGCAAAAAGTTAAATCTGAAACTTGCAGAAGTCGCAATCATTGGTGATGACATCAATGATCTTGAAATAATGAAAAATGTTGGTTTGGCAGTTTGTCCGTCAAATGCCGTAAATTCGGTTAAATCAATCTGTCATATCATATTATCGAAAAAAGGAGGAGAAGGTTGCGTGCGCGAATTCATCGACAATTTTCTGCTAAAAAATCCACTGAATTAAATTATGAGTACAATTAAATTGGGAATAATCCGTGAGGGAAAAGTTCCGCCTGATTTTCGGGTGCCATTAACTCCGAAACAATGTAAAGCAATTGAAACGCTTTATCCGAATGTAAAAGTTCAAGTTCAACGCAGTCCCATTCGTACGTTCAAAGATTCGGAATACACTGAACAAGGAATTGAATTGGTTGATTCATTGCAAGATTGCGACATTATTTTCGGAGTAAAAGAAGTCCAAATTGCAGATTTAATACCGAATAAAACCTTTGTTTTCTTTTCCCATACGATTAAAAAACAACCATATAATCAAAAACTACTTCGTGCCATTTTAGATTATAAAATCAGATTAATTGATTATGAAGTAATAAAAGATAAAAGCAACAAACGAATAATTGGTTTCGGACGTTATGCCGGAATTGTAGGTTGCTATAACGCGTTTTTGACTTATGGTTTAAAAACTGAATCTTTCGAGTTGAAGGCAGCTCATTTATGTCAAGATCGCAAGGAAGTGGAATTAGAATTGCAAAAAGTAAAATTACCAACTGATTTTCGATGTGTTTTAACTGGGTTCGGTCGTGTTGGACATGGAGCACGAGAAATTCTAGAGCTTTTGCCAATTAAGGAGGTTACACCCGAAGAATACCTTTCAAAGGAATTTGATGAACCAGTTTATACGCAATTAGAAGTTGAAGATTATTATAGACGATTGGATGGATCTGAGTTTGTCAAAAAGGAATTTTACTCAAATCCAGAACAATTTAAATCCACATTCGATCGATACGTTCCGCTCTCTGACATGTACATACCTTGTCATTTTTGGAGTTCGAAATCACCTGTAATTTTACCAAATGAAGTTTTGAAATCCAATTTGTGCAGACTAAAAGTAATTGCAGATGTTTCGTGTGATGTGGACGGTCCAATCGCTTCTACAATTCGAGCAAGTAAAATTGGTGATTCAATTTACGGATACGATCCAAAAACGCAAACGGAAGTTGATTTTTTAAATGAAGGAGCTATCGCAGTGATGGCAGTTGATAATTTACCTTGTGAACTTCCGAAAGACGCCTCAGAAGATTTCGGGAATGAATTACTTAAGAATGTATTGACAGCCTTGTTCGGAGAAGATCCCGATCGAGTAATCGAGCGTGCTTCTGAAACAAATTTGAATGGTGAATTGATGCCTGATTTTAAATATTTGGAAGAATACGCAAATGGCGTCTTAAACGTTTAAGAACATCTTTATTATTTCAATTGGTTTTCCTTTGAAATATGCAGAATTAGAGTTTGCTTTTTAAACTCATCCATCCACCACCATTGTGAACTTCGCTATATCCAGCGGACTTTAAAATTGACTTGGCAGAAGCACTTCGCATTCCAGAGGCGCAACACGTAATTACCACTTTGTCTTTTGAAATTTTACTTAACGACTGCTGTAATTGTTGCAATGGAATATTGATAGATCCATGTATATGTCCACCTTTAAATTCCTGAGGGGAACGAACATCCACAATCACCGCACCATTTTGCTTTAAGGATTTATAATCTACAGACTTAAACCCGAATAAATTTGATAAAAAAGACATATTATAAACTCATTTGATAATTAACATCCAACCAAGAACCGCCATTTTCACAATTCACACCAAGTGATTTAAAATATTGAGTAGCTTGACCACTTCGTCCTCCACTTGCACAACAAAAAATAATCGGTTGTTCCATCGCTTTGATTTCTTCTATGTGGTTTGTGATTTCCTGAAGTGGAATGTTCACTGAACCAATTACATGCCCACCGCTATATTCTGCTCTCGTTCTAACGTCGACGACCGTTCCTTTAATTGCCATAATTTAAGATTTAATAAAAAAAAATTCGTAAATTGATTGAATGAAAAATCCAAAAATCAACGCACCAAATAACATTGTTAAATATGGATTCGATGTGATCGCACAACCATTTTCACACGAATAAAAACGGTAATAAGCCAATCCACCAATCGCTCCTATTAAGTAGCTAAGCCAAGTAACGATTTTTTCGCGATTTTTCATAGTTCAAAATTATGTTTACTTATTCTTATCGAATGTAGCTTTTGTTACAGATAAAAAATCTATTAAATAAGTTACTTAACTTTACAGGCACACTAAAAAGAAAAAAATGAAACACGTCACCCTCGCAGCGATTGAAAAGGCGATAGAAATCGTTGACAACCTTGACGATCAACAATTGGAAGAGATTTCCACAAAATATGCGAAAGCACAACAATCGCTTTTGAACTATGTTATGTCCGCACCGGCAGAATATAACAACGATAAACTTGAGGGTTTATTGATTTATTATTTCTGTCTAATATGCGCGTGTTTCGAACAAGAAGGAATTCAAGTTCGGGTGATTACGGAGGAAGACATCGACGAATTGGAAGATCCTTATTTTGATATGCTCGACCAATATTTTGAAGAAGAAGATGAGGAAATAATCGAGTCGTTTTGCGATCAACCTTATTTAGCGCAATTCATGGCAATGGAAGTTTCAACGGAAGATAACGATGGTACAACTTTAGACGAAGAAACTGCTACACAACTATTTATCGTAACGCTTGCGATGATTTCCTTGATGAACCAATCCATAATTGAAAATTAATTCGAGAAAATTGTTAATCGAAAACTGAATATTTGATTAACTTTGTGCTGGGGTAAGTCTTTTACGACCAGCTCCCTCTTAATCCTCCAGGACGGGAACGTAGCAAAGGTATGAGGTTGTAGCGGTGCGATAAGAGTAGCTTACCCTTTTTTATTTCATTTTCTTTTCCTGTTTAATTCTTCTAAATACAAACTAACTTGTTACGAAATGAATTATTTTCGTTTTTAACATTGTGAGAAGAAAATGGGATTAACATACATTCATCCAGACCAATTCATTAGAGGTTTATCCGAGTCACGATATAGCAATTACGAAACAAACGATTGTGTTGTTAAGGCATTTTCGATTCTATTTGGTATCTCTTATGATGAAGCGCACGGATTCTCTCGCGGATTTTTCGATCGGCCTGAACGAAATGGTCCTGAAAATTTTACCAATTCGATGAAAAGAATGATTCGAAATAAAAATTTTTCATTCAATGGGAAAGTAAAACAAATCAAGCTTCACGAAACGTTAACTATACAGCGCGTCCAAAAAGAATTTCATCAGGGCGTTTATTTGGTTCTAACTTTTGACCATGTTACCGTTCTATGTGATGGCGTATTTGTGGACTACCGGCTTATCCTAAAGCCAAAAGATACGGTTTATGAGGTTTTTGAATTCAGCAATTTTGACCACCACGATGAAATCAGATCGAAAATTCAGAAGAAATCAAGCCCCAGAATTGACTGGGTGTTTGTTTTTGCCATTATACTCGTTATTGGATTAATCTATCAACGAGAAAATGTAAAACGTGACCTTAAGCAATTAAAATTTTGGGTTCAAAGGACACTGATCGATTAATCTTCAATCATCTAAAAAATTATAACCATGATAAAATCAATTCTCTCAATTAGCGTAATTTTTATAATCGTTGCCTGTTCGCAAAATAAATCCCAAAAAAATCCGAGCAAAACAGATATTTCCAATGAAATGGAATCTGCCGAGCATAATGCACCGTTAATTAATCCTAACGGATCAACAATTAAAACACGATTTTATGTTCCAAGTGGATTTACGCGAAAAGAATACAATCCCAATTCATTTGAAAATTTCCTTCAAAATCTCCCTTTAAAAAAGAATGGTTCGTTTGTTCATTTATTTGATGGAAGCATTAAAGGAAACTATGGGATTTATCTTGGCGTTGTCGATTTATCGATAGGAAAAAAAGACCTACATCAATGTGCAGACGCAGTAATGAGATTGCGAGCTGACTATTTATTTAGCCAAAAAAAATACGATGAAATTTCATTTTTAACGGCAAGTGGAAAGAAGTTAGGATATATCGTTTGGCTCAATGGAAGGGAACCAAACAAGGATAATTTTTGGAATTATTTGGAAGCTTTATTCAATGTCGCTAATACAACCTCATTAAATAAGCAATTGATATCCAAACCCATTGAAATGTTGGAAATTGGTGACGTTTTCATTTATCCTTGGCAGGGACGAATGTATGGACATGCAATAATTGTAGTTGATAAATGTGTGAATTCCGAAGGAAAAGTGAAATTTATGCTAGCACAGAGCTTTACTCCAGCTCAAGAGATAGAAATTCTTGATAATCCAAATGAAGTGGGTTCACCATGGTATGACCTTAATTTTGGCGAAACGTTAGATACTCCTCAAATAGACTTCACAAAAGATCAATTAAAAAGTTTCTAATTACTAATTTTAAAAAATGAAACTTCTTTGTCAACTGTTTGTAATTGTTTTCCTTACCAATATAACCTCCTGCAGTGATTCCCCGAAATCTAAAATTGAAAAATTAGATAGATTAGATCAGGTAACTGAGGATAAAAATGAAGTTCATGAAGTCAAGGCAAATTGGCGAAATCCTTTTATGACTCCGATGGGGGTTGATATATCAAGAATAATCAGAGGGTATTACCTTGTGGGCGATTATAAAAAAATGCTTCAGTTTGTCATCCTACCTGATTGCTACCTCGAAGATGAAATCACCTATTGCTTGAGAAAATCGACGTGGGGTTACGAAATAAGAGCTAACAACCTCCAATGGCAATCAGATAGCAGTTTCATTCTTAATGTAAAAACAAACATACAAAATACGCAAGGTTCCGAACAGTATTTGGGAAGAATTGTAAACGATACCGCTAAACTGTATTTATTTCCCGAGAAGGAAACGCTTTTTCCATATTTCGGGAAAGAAAAAATTTCAGAATCATGCGATTTGAAAAAATTAATGAAAGCAGTGCAATTCGGATTTGACGATGCCAAGCTTTTACCTGAATCTAAAAAAGCCTTGGATAAGTTGAAAGACTTCCTAAATAAAAACGCCTCCTTGAACGCGCATTTCATTGGTCATACAAGTGACGAGGGCTCGGAACAATACAATCAAAAACTGAGTGAAGCACGTGCAAAGTCTGTTGTGGATTATTTAGTGAGTAAAGGGATTAAAAAATCAAGACTGAGTTCCCAAGGAAAGGGAGCAAATGAACCTATTTCCGCAGAGAATAGAGAACGAAACCGCAGGGTTGAAATTCGGTTGAGTCGAAGTAATATTCCATAACTTGAGGGATAATAATTTATTACAATCCCGTCTGATAAGCAGGCTTTTTCCTAAATTTGCCCTTTCAAAATCATAAAATGACCGTTTCCGAAATACGTCAAAAATTCTTCGACTTCTTTGAAAGTAAAGGACATCAAATTGTTCCCTCAGCGCCAATGGTTGTAAAAAACGACCCGACATTGATGTTTACCAACGCGGGAATGAATCAATTCAAGGATTTTTTCTTGGGCTATCAAACTCCAAAAGATAGACGTGTCGCGAATTCTCAAAAATGTTTGCGCGTGTCAGGAAAACATAACGATTTAGAGGAAGTTGGTGTTGATACGTATCACCATACGATGTTTGAAATGCTCGGAAATTGGTCTTTCGGAGATTATTTCAAAGAAGATGCAATTGCTTGGGCTTGGGAATTGTTAACTGAAGTATACAAAATACCTAAAGATAAGTTGTATGTTACAATTTTTGAAGGTGATGTAAAAGACAATGTTCCGAAAGACGAAGAAAGCCATTTGATTTGGAAAAAGTTCATCTCGGAAGATCGAATTATTCTTGCATCCAAAAAAGACAACTTTTGGGAAATGGGTGACACAGGTCCTTGTGGTCCTTGTACCGAAATTCATGTAGACCTGAGAGACGAAAGCGAGCGAAATAAGATTGATGGTTTGACTTTGGTTAATAACGACCATCCTCAGGTTATTGAGATATGGAATAACGTTTTCATGCAGTTTAATCGCAAGGCGAATGGCAGTCTAGAACCACTTCCAGCAACCCATGTAGATACAGGTATGGGATTAGAACGTCTTTCCATGGCCTTGCAAGGCAAACAAAGCAACTACGACACCGATTTATTTCAGACCTTAATTCAGTACATGGTAAAAGTATCTGGAATTTCGTATGGGAAATCAGAAGAAACGGATATTGCTTTACGCGTAATTGCAGATCACATTCGTGCGATTGCTTTTTCAATTGCCGATGGGCAACTTCCATCAAATAATGGCGCCGGATATGTAATTAGAAGAATTTTAAGAAGAGCTGTTCGTTATGGATACCAAACGCTTGGACTGAAAGAACCTTTCCTTTGCGATTTATCTTTGGTTTTGGGAGAAATCATGGGAAATCCATACCAGGAATTAATAAATCAAAAGGAACTGATTTTCAAAGTCATCAAAGAAGAAGAACAAAGTTTTTTCAGAACACTTGAATTAGGTATCAAACGAATTGATGATTTAATTGCACAATTAAAATCTAATAACACGCATGTTATTTCTGGAGATGCTGTGTTTGAATTATACGACACGTATGGTTTTCCTGTGGATTTAACCTCTTTGATAGCAAGAGAAAATGGATTAAATATCGATGAAGATGGATTTAACAAAGAATTGCAAATTCAAAAAGATCGATCACGCGCAGCAACTGCAGTTGAAACAGATGATTGGGTTCAAGTAAATCCGGATGTTGAAACAGAATTCATTGGATACGACAATGTTAGTTCGGAAGTTGAGGTTATCAAATACCGCAAAGTTTCTCAAAAAGGGAAAGAATTCTATCAACTTGTATTAAATCAAACTCCATTTTATCCAGAAGGAGGAGGTCAAGTTGGAGACAAAGGAACATTGAAGAACCACGAAAATGTCATTTCAATTTTCGACACAAAAAAGGAAAACAATTTAATTATTCATTTGACAGACAAGCTCCCTGAAAACTTGAAGGGCACTTTTGATGCTCAGGTGAATACACAAAAACGGGAACTTACTTCGTATAATCACTCTGCAACGCATTTATTACATTATGCATTACGAAAAGTGCTGGGAACTCATGTAGAACAAAAAGGTTCTTTGGTCAATCCGGATTATTTACGTTTCGACTTTTCCCATTTCTCAAAAGTCACAGACGAGGAAATGGCACAAATTGAAGCAATTATTCGAGAAGCAATCCACTCCAATATCGCTTTAAATGAAAAACGTACCGTACCGATTGAAGAGGCAAAAGCAATGGGTGCAATGGCATTGTTTGGTGAAAAATACGGTGAAAGTGTTCGAGTCATTCAATTTGGTGAATCAGTCGAATTATGTGGCGGAATTCATGTTGCATCAACTGGAAAAATTGGTTTGTTTAAAATCACCTCCGAAGCTGCAGTTGCGGCTGGAATCCGGAGAATTGAGGCAATTACAGGGCCAACAGCCGAAAAATACTTCCGAGATAAAGCAGAAAAACTGGATGAAATTGCCAGTTTATTGAAAAACCCTAAAGATCTATCCAAAGCCATCGAAGATTTGCTTTCTAAAAATCAACTTCTTGGAAAAGAAATCGAACAATTGCTGCGTGAAAAAGCAAAAGGTCTTAAAGCTGACTTAAAATCAAAGATTCAATCCATTGGATCTATTAATTTTTTGGGTGAAATCGTTGATCTCGACTCAAATTCAATAAAAGATTTGCTCTTTCAATTAAAAAATGAAACCGATAATTTCATTGGTGTAATCGGAAATTCTGAAAATGAAAAATGTGCCTTAAGCTTGATAATTTCGGAAAACCTTGTTCAAAATAACAACTTGAATGCATCTCAAATCATCCGTGAAATTTCTTCGCACATACAAGGTGGTGGTGGTGGACAGCCATTTTTTGCTACAGCCGGGGGAAAGAGAAAAGAGGGATTGAATGATGCTATAACGCTTGTAAAAAAACTTGTTCAACCTTAAGACAGTATCTCTTTTTGTATACTACGATTTGATTAATTTACTCTTTAAAATCGCTAAGAATTTGTTGGCATAATTAACCGATTCCTCTTCAATTTTAAATAAATAGATAGGTAGTAGAAAAAAGAAAAGGACAACACAGGTTTCAATTACAAAATGAAACAATCCATTTGGAACTATCATTGACAGCGACTCACCAACTAAAAAAGTGAATACTCCGAGTGCAATTAGATTTAATTGTTTCAACGCAAACGGGTGAATTTTATAAACTTTATAAATAAAAATTAACCTTACTAAATTATACAGTGTAATTGCGAAACCTGTTGAAATAGCCGCACCATCCATACCTAGTTTTGGTATCAGCCAAAGATTTAAAAAATAGATTACAAAAATCATTATGAAGGTGAAGAAAGCTTCGAATTTATACTTTTTCGATGTCAAAAAGATGATGCTATTAATTCCGCAATACATATCAGTCAAACGCCCCAACATCAAATAGAAAAACACCCATTTTCCAGTTAAAAATTCCTTTCCAGGAATAGCAAATAGAAAATCTACATTTAACCAAATTATCAAAAAGAAAAACGAACCAATTAATAAACTTACGGAACTCACTTTTTTGTAAAGACTTTCCATTTCATCCATTTTTTTATACTTCCATTGCTCAGCGACAATTGGTATCGAAATTTTAACGATCGATTTAAAAGGAATTAAAATGGCACTTACTAGAAAAAAAATAGTCGAGTATATTCCCGTTTCCGACAAACCTAAATATTGTGCTATCATCATTATATCCAAATTGGAGATCAACAGAATTCCTAGATTGTTGATGTACATGAAAAAGGAATATTGTATTAAAATCTTTCGGTATTTTTTTGAAATGGAAATTCGATTGAAGCTAAGATTAAACTCGCCAATTTTAATTAAATAAATTAGCAGAATTAGCGTGGGTATAACATAAATGCAACTGTTCAGAATAACGAACTGCTCGAATGAAATGAATTTAAAAAGCAGAATAATCAACAGTAACGTGATGATTAATCTCAACAGCACTTCAAAAATAAAAACAGCTAAAATGTTTTTCTGTCTTGATCTCAAAAGTGCTTCAAAAAATTGAAACACAACATATGATACTCCTATTGGAATTACCCAGTAGTAATACTCAATAATCAATGGTGATCGTTCCAAATATAGACCTTGAATAGCGGATTTAAAAACCAAAAATATCCCCAAACAAATCAAAACTCCCACGAAAACGTATATCAACATCAACGAGACAAATCCATAATGTCGATTTTGATTGTTTTTAAAATAAGGAAAGAACTTTAGTATGCCTGCGATAGAACCTAAATTAGCCATTTGAGCGAATAACAAGCCAGTTGCAACAATTAAATTAACCAATCCAATTTGTTCGGTTGTAAAGCATATCACGAAAAGAACAGCACGATTTAACGTTCCAATTCCAATACCAACATATGAAAGTAAAGTTATTCGAAGTGCCTCTTTTTGAATGATTCCCATAAGCTCTAAAAACAAAGATAGTTTTTTGTTTTGAAAGGAAACTTCGCGTATAATCATTACATTTGAATTGTAACACGTATTCTGAATTCTTCATGAAAAAAGTTTTAGTCATTACCTATTACTGGCCGCCAAGCGGAGGCAGTGGAGTTCAGAGGTGGCTGAAATTCGTGAAATATTTTAGAGAGTTTGGAATTGAACCAATCATATTAACTGTTGATCCTGAGTGCGCAAGCTTCCCTGTTCTTGACGAATCATTGGTTTCAGATATTCCAAATGGAGTCGAAATTCACACAACACGAGCAAAAAGTCCTTTCGCCGTATATTCAAAACTTAGACGAAGAAAAGTTCCTCAAAGTGGATTTTCCGGAGACTCAAACCCAAACCTGATAGAACGGCTCATGCGATTTATTAGAGGAAATTTTTTTATTCCAGATGCACGAATTGGTTGGAACAAATTCGCAATAAAAAAAGCAGAAGAACTAATTTCAAAACATCAATTGGATTGTATAATTACAACTTCCCCCCCCCACTCTACTCAATTGATTGGATTAGAATTAAAAAATAGATTTAATTTGAAATGGATTGCTGATTTAAGAGATCCTTGGACCGACATTTATTACAACAAAGAATTGTATCGAACTAAATGGGCAGAAAAAATAGATCGGCAATTGGAAAAAAAATGTTTGGAGTCCGCTGACAATATAATTGTGGTTAGCGACTCGATAGCTCAACTTCTCATCAACAGATACATAGGAATTAAATCTAAAATTTCAATTATTCCTAATGGATATGATGAATCGGATTTTCAAAATAAGGTAGCATCTGAAACCAAGTATAATTACATTAGTTATATCGGAAATCTAGGATCTTCCTATCCGATAAACAACTTTTTAAATGAATTCAACGAATTTTCTAGTAAGAACCCAAAATGGCGATTGAGATTTGTGGGCAACCTATTCGAGGGTGTGAAAAACAAAATTTTGAATTCGGATTTATCAGAACGAGTGGAATTCATTTCCTACGTGGAACATAATAAAGCAATTGATTTTATGATTGAATCAAAAGCCCTTTTATTGATCATACCTAACTCAGAGGAAAACAAGGGAATATTAACTGGTAAATTATTTGAATATTTGGCTGCAAAAAAACCAATAATTTTCATTGGTCCGGAAGATGGGGATGCGGCAAAGATACTAACAAACAATTCCAAGGTTTTAATAAACAATCAAAAACACATGCATTCGTTAAAAGATTTTTTGACCAATGTAAATCAAGAGACTATTAAATATGGTTTTGAAAAGTATTCAAGAAAACAACTCACTAAGGAAATCGTTTCGTTAATTGGATCAAATAATTGATTAATATGGAATACTTTAAACCCGTAACATATAATAACTTTTTTGATTTATTATGATTGTAACGATTTAACAATTTATAACTTTGAAAAAAATAATCCCATGAGCGAGCAACAAAATGAAAGGAGTTCAAACGGTATTTATCTGATAATTATACTATTATTACTAGCCTGTTTAGCCGTATTCGCCTATCTCTATTCCGTTAAAAGGAAGGAATTCAATAATTGCAACAACGAAAACATCATTTTAAAGTCAGATATGCAAGGAATGAATGACATGATGCAAGGCTACGTAGGAAACATGTCTAATGATTTAAAAAAAGATTTTAAAAACATGTTGGCTACCTATGATAAATTGATTGAGAAGGACAAATCTAAAGCTGATAGCCTGAACATTCAAAAAGCACAAATTCAAACACTTTTAGATAAATTGAATTCGAACAAAAAATTATCTGCTTCAGAATTATACAAATTGAGAAAAGAAAATGAAACACTACGTGGAATTATGAGAAGTTATGTTCGACAAATTGATTCATTAAACACGTTAAATATAAAACTTACCTCCGATTTGGATCAAACCACAACTAAACTTACTGAGACCTCAAATGAACGAGATCAATTTAAAAAAGAAGCAGAGGAAAAAGGTGAAAAAATAAAAATAGGAAGTCGCTTACAAGCATATGGTTTTAAATCTGAGGCTTTAAGAATGAAATTAAATAAAACTACTGAACCAACTGAAAAGGCTAAAAATGCGATACAATTTAGAAGTAGTTTTACTATTTCTGAGAACTCACTTACTACACCAGGAAAAAAATCTGTGTACATGCAAATAATTGGTCCAGATGGAGAAGTATTTCAAGCTAGTCCAAATAACAAATTCAATTCAGAAAATGGCACAATGGTTTTCTCTGACAAAAAGGACATTGATTATTCAAATCAGGCGGTTGATGTTACTATTTATTATGATTTGAAAAGCGAAACAGCCACCAAAGGAAATTACAAGGTTAAAGTATATTGTGATGGTACTTTAATCGGAACAGATAACTTTTCTCTTAAATAATATTAACTATGTCAGATGCTATTGAACAAGGATTCGTTGATTTTTCTATTGCAGAAAGTGGAATTGCAACCATTACTTTTGGTCATCCTTTAAGTAATTCGCTTCCTGGTAAAATTCTTCAAAAACTAGCTGACACGGTAGAAAAAATGGGGCAAGACGCTTCTGTTAAAGTCATTATTCTTCAATCCACAGGTGAAAAGGCTTTTTGTGCAGGTGCGAGTTTCGATGAATTAATCTCCATAAAAGACTTGGAAACGGGAAATAAATTCTTTTCAGGTTTCGCAAAAGTGATTAACGCGTGTCGTAATTGTCCGAAATTCATTATTGGACGTGTCCATGGTAGAGCAGTGGGTGGTGGTGTCGGTATTGCTTCTGCTGTTGATTATTGCCTGGCGACCTCAAATGCGGATATTAAACTTTCAGAATTGGCAGTTGGAATAGGTCCTTTTGTTGTTGGTCCAGCGGTTGAACGAAAAATTGGATTGTCCGCGATGAGCGAGTTAGCTATTAACGCCACAGAATGGAGATCTGCAGACTGGGCAAAACGAAAAGGTCTTTACGTAGAATTATTTGACGACACCCATTCACTTGACAAAGAAATAAATAGATTAGCCAATCAACTTTCAAAATCGAATCCTGAAGCAATGGCTATGCTTAAATCAATATTTTGGCAAGGAACTGATCATTGGGATGCTCTACTTTCCGAACGAGCAGGAATGAGTGGCAAACTAGTTTTAAGTGATTTTACAATCAACGCTATTAATTCTTTCAAAAAGAAATAAATTTTTCTCTGATTTTTTTCTTCTTTTTCTTGTTATTAAAAACAATAGTTGTATCTTTGCACCCCTAATTTTAGGTAAATAAGTTTTTTTAATAAAGAGAAACCGTGGATACACTAAGTTACAAAACGATATCTGGAAATACAGAAACTGCTGACAAAAAGTGGTTTATAGTTGATGCTGAAGGTCAGACAGTGGGAAGATTGGCAAGTAAAGTTGCGAAAATCATAAGAGGAAAATATAAAACTTGCTATACTCCCCATGCAGATTGCGGAGATAACGTTATCGTGATTAATGCTGAAAAGATTTCTTTTTCTGGTACCAAATTGGAGGATAAAGAATATGTACGTTTCTCAGGTTATCCAGGCGGTCAGCGTTTCACAGCTGCAAAGGATATGTTAAAAAATCATCCTGAAAGATTGATCGAAAAAGCAGTTAAAGGAATGCTCCCGAAAAATACGTTGGGACGTCATTTGTACAGAAACTTAAAAGTTTATAAAGGATCTGAGCACAAACATGAAGCTCAGCAACCAACATCATTAAATCTTGACACTCTGAAATAAAAAATATGGAAGTAATTAATGCTTTAGGACGAAGAAAAACCGCTGTTGCTCGTGTATACTTGACAAAAGGAAAAGGCAATATTTCAATTAATAAAAAATCATTAAACGAAATGTTTCCAATTGATGTATTGCAAGCAAAAGTTAATCAACCATTTATTCTAACTGAGACTGTAGGTCAATATGACGTTAAGGTAAATGTTGCTGGAGGCGGAATTAATGGTCAAGCAGAGGCTATAAGATTAGGTATTTCAAGAGCATTAGTTGAAATTTCAGCTGATTACAAACCAGTTTTAAGAGCAGATGGTTTAATGACACGTGACCCAAGAATGGTAGAGCGTAAAAAACCAGGTCAGCCAAAAGCACGTAAGAAATTCCAGTTCTCGAAACGTTAATCGAACTGGCTGTTTAGCATCCAAACTTTGGAGAAACTTGATACTATTTATCCTCTCCTTTGTTGCTTTAATTTATTTAGGAACGTAAACAAAAAAATAAAATGTCAAAATTAAATTTCGAAACCTTATTGGAAGCAGGTGTTCATTTTGGACACTTAAAAAGAAAATGGAATCCAGCAATGGCTCCTTATATCTTTGAAGAGAAAAAAGGAATTCACATCATTGACTTGAACAAGACCATTGTTCGCTTGGATCAAGCTTGCGCAGCAATGAAGCAAATTGCAAAATCAGGAAAAAAAGTTCTTTTCGTTGCCACGAAAAAACAAGCTAAAGAAATTGTTGCTGAGCGAGTTTCTAAGGTCAACATGCCGTTTGTAACAGAAAGATGGTCTGGTGGAATGCTAACTAATTTTCAAACAACAAGAAAATCAATTCGCAAAATGTCGTCAATCGACAAAATGAAATCTGATGGTTCTTGGGATACGTTGAACAAGCGTGAAAAATTATTTAAAACACGTCAACGTGAGAAGTTAGAAAAAACATTTGGTTCTATAGCAGAAATGACACGTCAACCTGCGGCTATTTTTATAGTTGATATTCTTAAAGAGCATATCGCTTTAGCTGAGGCAAGAAGACTTAATATACCAACTTTTGCAATGGTAGATACTAATTCGAACCCGAAACTTGTTGACTTTCCTATTCCTGCAAATGATGATGCAACAAAATCAATTGCTTTAGTTCTTGATGAAATTTGCAACGCAATCCGAGAAGGTCTTGATGATCGTAAAAATGTGAAAGGTGGTGATAAAGAGGAAGCGACTGAGACTACTGAAGCTTCAACTGAATCAACAGAAAATGCAGCAGAATAATTTAATCATAATAAACATTTAATATCATGGCTATTACAGCTTCAGATGTAAACAAATTGCGCCAGCAAACCGGTGCTGGGATGATGGATTGTAAAAACGCTTTAGTAGAAGCAAATGGTGACTTCGAAGCGGCAGTAGATATTCTTCGTAAAAAAGGTCAAAAAATCGCTGCAAAAAGAGGTGATAATGAGGCAAGAGAAGGATTAATTATTGCTCAATCCACAAACGACGGTAAAGCAGGAGTGATTGTAACGCTTAATTGCGAAACGGATTTCGTTGCCAAAAATGATGGTTACAAAAATCTTGTTCAGTCGATCGTTGACATCGCTTTAGATAAATTACCAACTACGGTTGATGAATTACGTTCACTTTCTTATGACTCTAAATTGAGTGTTGACGAGAAAATCATTGAGCAAGTTGGAGTTATCGGTGAAAAATTAGATTTATCAAACTACGCAGTAATTAAAGCAGATAAAGTTGTCGCATACAATCATCCTGGAAACCAGTTAGCTACTTTAGTAGGTCTTAACAGTGGATCAGATGTTGTTGAAGACGCCGGAAGACAGGTGGCTATGCAAATTGCAGCAATGAATCCTATTGCAATTAATAAAGACGGTGTGGATGCACGTACAATCGAAAGAGAAATAGAAATTGGAAAAGAATTAGCAATTCAAGAAGGGAAACCTTCGGAGATGGCCGAAAAAATTGCTTTGGGAAGACTTAACAAATTCTTCCAAGAAAACACTTTGTTGAGTCAACAATTCGTTAGAGACAACAAAATGACAGTAGAACAGTTCTTGAGTTCAACTGAGTCTGGTCTAACAGTTATAGACTTCAAGCGATTCTCATTGAGTTAAAAATTTAAAAGCTATCTTAATCGATAGCTTTTTTTTTATCCTGTATATTAGAAATTATAAACGATTCATATATTTGTCATCCAAATGAATTACAAAAGAATATTATTAAAACTCAGCGGAGAATCTTTAATGGGCGAAAAGAATTTCGGTATTGATAATAAACGTATCAATTCTTATGCTTTGCAAATAAAAGAAATTCACGAAATGGGAATTGAAGTAGCTATCGTGATTGGAGGAGGTAACATTTTCAGAGGTGTCCAAGCCGAAGAAGGAGGAATGGATCGAACGCATGGAGATTACATGGGTATGCTCGCTACAATGATAAATTCTATGGCTTTGCAGTCAGCATTGGAAACTGTGGGAGTTCATACGAGACTTCAATCTGCTATTGAAATGAAAGAAATAGCAGAGCCATTTGTACGCAGACGAGCAGTTCGGCATCTTGAAAAAGGTAGAGTCGTGATATTTGGCGCAGGAACTGGAAATCCATTTTTCACAACTGATTCTGCGGCATCTCTGCGCGCTATTGAAATCAATGCGAATGTCATTTTAAAAGGAACCAGAGTAGATGGAATTTATTCCGAAGATCCTGAAAAAAATAAAAACGCGATAAAGTTCAACCAAATTACTTTTGATGAAGTTTACTCAAAAGGACTAAATGTTATGGACCTTACAGCGTTTACCCTTTGTAAAGAAAATAATTTACCGATTATTGTTTTTGACATGGATACACCTGGAAATCTCAGAAAGATTATGACTGGTGAACATGTTGGAACTTTGGTTAGCAACTAAATTTATTATGATGATTGAAGAACTGGAATTGATTTACGACGAATTTAAGTCCTCTAATGATAAATCGTTAACACACTTTGAAAATGAACTAATAAAAATCCGGGCTGGAAAGGCTTCGCCATCTATGTTGCAGGGTGTAATGGTTGAATATTACGGATCTATGACTCCGTTACAGCAAGTCGCCAATGTCAATACAATGGACGCAAGAACAATTGTGGTTCAACCTTGGGAGAAAAATATGTTAAACGACATCGCAAAAGGTATTATGAATGCAAACCTTGGTCTAAACCCACAAAATAATGGAGAGCAGTTGTTGATAGCAGTTCCACCTCTAACTGAAGAAAGACGCAGAGACCTTGTTAAACGTGCTAAAGCAGAGGCTGAAAATGCAAAAGTTGGCATCAGAAATCATAGAAAAGATTCTTTGGATATGATAAAAGATCTCAAAAAAGAAGGACTTTCAGAGGACATGGAAAAAGTTGCTGAAGAGGAAGTTCAAAAAATAACAAACTCGTTCATTAAAAAAATAGAGGATCTTTTGGAAATAAAAGAGAAAGACATTATGACTGTTTAGTATTCTATTTTCATTCGCTTAAAAAATTCTAGTATAACGTAAAACAAAAAAACCAAACAGTTCGTGTTTGGTTTGAATGAATCATTTATAATTAGATTAAATTCTATACTTTTTAAAGAAAGCGTCCCAATTCCAAATAAAATTAGCCATTACTTCATCCATTCTCTTCAAAAACAAAGGGTTTGGTGCCTGCATTCTTTTGAAATATTCATCTTGGAATTCGTTCAATTTATATTTATGAAAAACAGCTTTTGACATTCCATAGATCCAATTTTTTGAAGGGTGATTTACACGCATAATGAAATTCTGATAGTCACGAATTAAATTACGAAATGCGCCAATTTCCATATCGTAAATTTTCGCTAGTTTATCGAAAATTAATCCCTCAACTCGAGCCGCTTGCTCAGCATCGAAAGTACTTTCAAGAAAAGACAAATTTCCCACAATACAAATCATTCCAAACTCTCCATTATCATTTTCTGAAAGATTAGGAGACTTTACGAATGCTGTATCTTCGTTGATCATTAAGGCAACTTCTTTAAATCCATTATCTACGCAATCAAAAATGGCGTTTATGAAAACATTCGCGACTTGATTGTCAGAAAGTTTCTTTTTGATGATCGTGCTAAACATTTTACAATCTTTTGGATGGTTCTCTACAAAATTAAAGAAGAGTTAAAATCATCTAAGCTCGATCTAATTTGGTTATTAACGAAGTTTTCAACAGAGATGTAAGGTTATGAATGTTAAAAACTATAAATGAATGTAAATCGATTGAATATTAATTTTGCAGAAAAAATTTATGAAAGGAATTATTTATACAATTAAGGGGGAAATGAAAGTGGAGTTTTTTGATAAAGATGCTCCAAAGACGGTTGCGAATTTTGTGAAACTTGCCAAATCGGGATATTACGATGGGCTAAAATGGCATCGAGTAATTCCTGATTTCGTTATTCAAGGAGGATGTCCAAATTCAAGAGAAGGTTCAAACGGTATTCCAGGAACTGGTGGACCGGGATATCAAATAGATTGTGAATTGAATGGTGAAAATCAATTCCATGATCGTGGAGTTCTTTCAATGGCTCATGCTGGAAGAAATACTGGAGGCTCTCAATTCTTTGTTTGTCACTCAAGAAGAAATACGGCTCATTTGGACCGTAATCATACGTGTTTCGGAAAAGTTTATGAAGGTTTAGATGTAATCGATGATATTCGTCAGGGTGATACAATCGATAAAATTGAAATAATCGAAGATTAACCTAAAATTTAATCAAAAAAAAGCCGTTGAAAATACAATTCAACGGCTTTTTAATTTTATTTGATTTAAATCAATTTTTCTT
>JACCDP010023049.1_pt1 | contig 25731 bp, 22 predicted proteins | sample 7445841 | NCBI WGS metagenome assembly JACCDP01 (sample SAMN15323441, study PRJNA562643) | freshwater metagenome | isolation source: river surface water | place: USA:Blue River Watershed | collected 2017-08-17 | reverse complement strand
GGGGCTGCAACTTTATTTTGTGGCGCGTGTCGCCATGATGCGTTATGTCGACCCGCAATCAACCGCGTTTGAACGATCGCAAATCGTGCAAATACTCACATCCAACCAAAATTTTCGCTGGCGACAGCAATGGATGCCTGCCGCGCGCATCCACACGTCGCTCAGCCGTGCGGTGATTGCCTCGGAAGATGACTTGTTTGCCAGCCACGATGGGGTGCAATGGCAAGCCATTGAAAAAGCCTGGACACGCAACGAAAAAGCCCAAGCCCGCTCTGCAGCCAAGGGCAAAACACCGAAGGTGGTGGGTGGCTCGACCATCACCCAACAGTTGGCGAAAAACTTGTTTTTGTCTGGTGAACGCAATTTCTTGCGCAAAGGGCAAGAACTGGTGATCACCTTGGCGCTGGAAACTTTCCTCAGTAAGCAACGCATCTTGGAGATTTACCTCAACCACGTGGAATGGGGCAAAGGCGTGTTTGGCGCCCAAGCCGCTGCTCAGCATTATTTTTCCAAACCGGCGGCGCAACTCAACAGTTGGGAATCCGCACGCTTGGCAGTCATGTTGCCTCGCCCCAAATATTTTGAAAAATTGCCTCAATCGCCTTATGTGGCAGAGCGTGCCCAGGTCATTCAAGGTCGCATGGCCTCTGCGGTGTTGCCATGAACATATTGGGTATCGATCCGGGTCTGCAAACCACTGGCTTTGGGGTGGTGCATTGGGCCCACGGGCAGTTGCGTTATGTGGCCAGTGGCACCATCACCACCACGCATTTACCGCGCGCCGATTTGACTGGACGCATCGGTGTGTTGTTTGAAGGCATTTGCGAAGTCTCTAAAACATACCAAGCGCAATCGGCGGCCATTGAAATCGTGTTCGTGAACGTGAATCCGCAGTCCACGTTGTTGCTGGGTCAGGCACGCGGGGCGTGCTTGGCGGCGCTCTCGCACCTGTCTTTGCCCGTGGCCGAATACACCGCGTTGCAAATGAAAAAATCGATCGCAGGCCATGGCAAGGCCGCCAAAGCCCAAGTGCAAGAAATGGTCAAACGCTTGTTGCAGTTGCCGGCCTTGCCTGGCCCTGATGCCGCCGATGCCTTGGGCTTGGCCATCACACACGCGCACGCATCGCGTGGCATGGCGTTGATGAAAGAAGCGGGCATGGGTCGCGCCAAAGCCAGTGGCATGTTGCGCGCAGGACGGGGCGGTTAACGCGGCTGAATCACCAAGCGGGTGAGAGTTGCGCCAGTCCCTTGGGTGCCAATCGCTCGTCTTCGAATGTCACCCATTCATACGATAGCGGGCGGCTTAACAATTCACGCAACAGCAAGTTGTTCAATGCGTGACCCGAGCGAAACGCGCGGTAGTGGCCCAACATGGGTTTGCCCAGCAAATACAAATCGCCCATGGCATCCAAAATTTTGTGCTTCACAAATTCATCGTCATAGCGCAGGCCGTCACTGTTGAGCACTTTGTAATCGTCCATGACGATGGCGTTGTCTAAGCCACCACCCAAAGCCAAACCGTTGGAGCGCATGTGCTCGACATCGCGGGTGAAGCCAAAGGTGCGGGCTCTGGCGATGTCTCGGCTGTAGTGCCCGGTGTCCATGTCAAATGTGACCGACTGGCCAGTGGTATCGACCGCTGGGTGCTTGAAATCAATTTCAAAACTCAACTTGAACCCATGGTGCGGGTACAGGCCTGCCCATTTTTTCTGGTCCCCCTCGCCATGGCTGACCATGACGTCTTGCAAAATCCGCAAGAAACGCTTTGGCGCGTTTTGCAGCTCAATGCCCGCCGATTGCAGCAAAAACACAAACGATGAGGCCGAGCCGTCAAGGATGGGCACTTCCTCGGCGGTGATGTCGATGTACAAATTGTCCAAGCCCAAACCACTGCAAGCAGACATCAAATGCTCTACCGTGTGCACCTTGGCACCCTGCGCTTCGATGGTCGATGCCAAGCGGGTGTCGGTGACCGACAAAGCACCGACGGGGATGTCCACCGGTTGCGCCAAATCGACCCGCCTGAACACAATGCCCGTGTCAGGCGCGGCCGGGCGCAAGGTCAATTCCACACGTTGACCGCTGTGCAAACCCACGCCGACGGCGCGGGTCATGGTTTGGATGGTTCGTTGTTTCAGCACAGGCAAATTTTAGTCGGCCTGTTTTCTCAAGAACGCAGGGATTTCATAGTTGTCCATGCCACCCGAGGACAAAGCGTCGACCTTGGCCGCGGCTTGGGTGCGGTTGGTACGCCAAACGCTGGGCACATTGACATTCACATCGCCGCTGGTTTGTGGTGCAGACGCGCGGTTGATGCCATCGCTGCCTGCATGCGCCGTGGGCGACAGGGCCACAGGCATCACATCGGCCGGGTTGGCATACACCGCGTGGTCGGTACCTGTGCGGATCACTGACAAGGGCGGCGCGATGCGACGACCGGGTTGTGCCAAGCCGGTGGCCACCACGGTCACGCGGATCTGGTCACCCAAGGTTTCGTCATAAGCCGGGCCATAAATCACGTGCGCTTCGGGCGACGCGAATGCACGGATGGTGTTCATGGCTTCGCGTGATTCAGCCAACTTCAACGCGCCTTTGGCGGCAGTGATCAACACCAACACGCCTTTGGCACCGGTCATGTCCACGCCTTCGAGCAACGGGCAAGCCACTGCTTGCTCGGCGGCAATGCGCGCACGGTCAGGACCGCTGGCCGTGGCCGTGCCCATCATCGCTTTGCCCTGTTCGCTCATCACCGTGCGAACGTCTTCAAAGTCCACGTTCACCAGCGCTTCCACATTGATGATTTCGGCGATCCCGCCGACCGAGTTTTTCAGCACATCGTTGGCGAATGCGAACGCTTGGTCTTGGCTGACATCGTCACCCAACACTTCTTGCAATTTTTCGTTCAAGACCACGATCAATGAATCCACATTGGCTTCGAGTTCTGCCAAACCGGCTTCGGCATTCGTCATGCGACGACCGCCTTCCCAATCGAACGGCTTGGTCACCACACCCACGGTGAGGATGCCCATTTCGCGCGCTACCCGTGCCACCACCGGTGCCGCACCGGTGCCGGTACCACCGCCCATGCCCGCTGTGATGAACACCATGTTGGCGCCTTGCAAAACGTCGCGGATGTGGTCCACGGCGGCCTCTGCCGCAGCTTGACCGCGCTCGGGTTTGCTGCCTGCACCCAATCCGTTGTCGCCCAATTGAATCACGCGGTGTGCTGAGCTGACTTTCAACGCCTGTGCGTCTGTGTTGGCACAAATGAATTCAACACCACGCACGCCACTGTTGATCATGTGTTCGACCGCGTTGCCACCACCGCCACCGACACCAATGACGCGGATTTGGGTCTCTGGGTTGAATTCACTGGATTCCATCATTTCAATTTTCATTTTTCTCTCCGAATTTAGGTTTGCAGTTGCCTTGAATGTGTGTGTGTTTTGAAATACGTTTGGAATATGTCAACTGGTTGGTGCCCCCCGCGAACAGGGCCGCCATCGTCGAGATTTGGAACGGCGAATGGTCATGGATTCGAATCGGTTCATGGATGTGGCGTGCATGGTCAAAAGGTCCCCACCAACCAGTCCTTGACACGCCCCATGGCGGTCTTGACCGAACCGTTTTTTTGCGCGACACGAAAGCCTCGCAGCCGAGCCAGCCGTGCTTCTTCGAGCAAACCCATCACGGTCGCCGCACGCGGGTGCGACACCATGTCTGACAGCGCACTGCTGTAGCGCGGCACACCGCGACGCACCGCTTTCAAAAAAATGTCTTCACCCAACTCGATCATGCCGGGCATCATGGCGCTGCCACCGGTGAGCACAATGCCCGATGACAGCACTTCTTCAAAACCCGACTCGCGCAATACCTGTTGCACCAATGCGTAAATTTCTTCCACGCGGGGTTCGATCACACCGGCCAGCGCTTGGCGACTGAGCATGCGCGGACCACGGTCACCCAACCCTGGCACTTCTACTTGGATGTTGGGGTCAGCCAGCAATTGCTTGGCATAACCCGATTCAACTTTGATTTCCTCAGCGTCCTTGGTGGGTGTGCGCAATGCCATGGCGATGTCGCTGGTGATCAAGTCGCCGGCGATCGGGATGACCGCGGTGTGCCGAATGGCGCCACCCGTGAAGATGGCCACATCGGTGCTGCCCGCGCCGATGTCAACCAAAGCCACACCGAGTTCTTTTTCATCCGCGGTCAACACCGAATAGCTGGACGCCAAGGGGTTGAGCATCAGTTGCTCCACATCCAGACCACAGCGACGCACACACTTGATGATGTTTTCAGCCGCTGTTTGCGCACCGGTGACGATGTGCACCTTGGCCTCGAGCCGGATGCCGCTCATGCCAATTGGCTCTTTCACATCTTGGCCATCAATGATGAATTCTTGCGGCTCTACCAACAACAACCGTTGGTCGTTTGAAATATTGACCGCCTTGGCGGTTTCGACCACGCGCGCCACATCGGCGGCCGTGACCTCGCGGTCCTTGACCGCGACCATGCCATGCGAATTCATGCCGCGAATATGGCTGCCCGTGATGCCGGTGTAGACCCTGGTGATCTTGCAGTCCGCCATCAACTCGGCTTCTTTCAAAGCCATTTGGATGCTTTGCACAGTGGCGTCGATGTTGACCACCACGCCGCGTTTGAGTCCACTGCTGGGCGCAATGCCAAAGCCCGCGAGTTTGAGTTCAGCACCGGGCAACACCTCGGCCACCACCACCATCACTTTGCTGGTTCCGATGTCCAAACCGACGACCAAGTCTTTGTATTCTTTAGCCATGCCAACCTCTTTGTACTTACCTTGTTGCTGTTGAATCCAATGTGCTGACCCCGCGCAAACGCAATGCGTAGCCATTCACATACCGCAAATCTGCCGACTCCAACGACTGTGTCTGACGGCCATAACGCTGGCTGACTTGTGCCAATGTTTGGGTCAAACGCTGTACCCGCGCCATCACCTCTTGTTCGTTGCCTCGGCCCAATTCAATTTGTGCACCGTTTTTGAAGCGTGCGCGCCAACTGCCTCTGGCGGTCAATTCGAGTGCACCTAAATTCAGTTGCATCTGTGTGAACGCGGGTCCGAGGGCATTGAACATTTGCAACACGCGCACCGATTCGGTGTCTGGCCCTGACAAATGCGGCAGGTTCTCGTTGTCCAACTCGCCGAAATTGGCACTGAACACTTGGCCTTGTTTGTTGACCAAGCGAGAGTCTGCCTCTGGCCCCCAATAGGCCACGGGTTCGTGCTCCATGATTTCCACGCGCAAGCGATTGGGAAATTCACGTTGCACCACCGCTTGCCTGACCCAAGGCACGTTTTCAAACGCGGCTTTGGCGCGCGCCAAATCGACCGTGAAAAAACTGCCATGCAAGCGCGGCACCACGTTCGCACGCAAAGTGACCTCGTTGTTGTGACGCACTTCGCCCACCACACTCATGCCTGTGATGGTGAACACCGGGTGTCTCGCCATCCACATGATGAACATGCTCACAAACAGCACGCCAGCGAGCATCAACATCCAGCGACTGGTGATGTTCATGAGACGCACATCCAGGGCGAGCTCTGGGGCTGCCTCGCGGCTCATGTACATGGCGTCACGTGCTTTCATGCCCGCGTTATCCCCACGGTTGAATCCAGGCGTGCAGCTTGCAATAAACGCACACACAAATCCGCATAGTCAATGCCCGCTGCTTTGGCCGACATGGGCACCAACGAATGGCTGGTCATGCCCGGGCTGGTGTTCATTTCAAGCAGAAACGGTTGGCGGTCACTGGCGCGGATCATCACATCGGCACGACCCCAACCACGGCAACCCAATGCGCGGTAAGCGGCGACGCTCAATGCTTGAATGGCTTGTTCTTCGTCGGCAGGCAATCCGCTGGGGCAGTGGTAAGTCACTGCATCGGTGAAATATTTGTTTTGGTAGTCATATGCACCCTCCGGGGCTGCGATACGAACCACGGGCAGCGCTGTGGCATGGTCCGCGTCCCCCAGTACCGGACAAGTGACTTCCTCGCCTTGGATGAAGGCTTCACACAACACATACGGGTCATGCCGTGTGGCCAACTCGATGGCTGCTTGAAATTGCTCAGCTTGACTGACCTTGGTCACACCGATGGACGAGCCTTCATGCGGTGGCTTCACGATCAACGGCAAACCCAATTGCTTTGGAATGTCTGCCAAGGCTTGCGTTGTTTGTTGTGCGGGTGTGAGCCAAATACTGGCCGGTGTGGACAAACCTTCGGCCAACCACAAACGCTTGGTCATGTGCTTGTCCATGGCAATGGCTGACGCCATCACGCCAGAGCCGGTGTAAGGAATGCCCATCAATTCCAACGCGCCTTGCACCGTGCCGTCTTCGCCATGCCTGCCGTGCAACGCGATGAACGCATGGCTGATGCCTTGCTCGCGCAACGCCATCAAAGGAGTGTGTGCTGGGTCAAACGCGACCGCTTGGATGCCTTTAGACAGCAACGCCTGCAACACGCCGTTGCCTGACATCAACGACACCTCACGCTCGGCCGATGGCCCGCCCATCAACACGGCGACCTTGGCTTTGTTTGGGTCAAATCCCATCATGTCCTCACCACCCTCAAACCTGGCTTGTCATTGCCACTGGCATGCGCGACCAATCGCATCGGCAGTTGACCGATCGAACCTGCACCCATGCACATCACCACGTCACCCGCCTGTGCCTGTTCTTGCACCAGTGACTCCAAATGCGACAAGTCCTGCGCAAACACCAACGCCTGTTGACCCGCCACACGCAAGGCGTGCGCCAACGCCCTGCCATCGGCAGCGGCAATCGGCGCTTCACCGGCGGCGTAGACCTCGGTCAACCAGACCACATCGGCCAGTCGCAGCACTTGCACAAAATCTTCAAAACAATCCCGCGTGCGGGTATAGCGGTGCGGCTGGAATGCCAGCACCAAACGCCGACCGGGATAGGCACCCCGCGCGGCTTCAATCGTGGCCGCCAGCTCGACCGGATGGTGGCCATAGTCTTCGATCAAGGTGTAGTGACCGCCACCTGTGGCAGGCATGTCGCCATGGTTTTGGAAGCGCCGACCCACCCCCTTGAATTCGGCCAAGGCTTTGACCACCGCGTCATCCGGCAGATTCAGTTCGACCGCGATCGAGATGGCCGCCAACGCGTTGCGCACGTTGTGCATGCCGGGCAAGTTCAACACCATCTCCAAGTCAGGCAGCGTGATGCCGTTGCTGCGGGTGACGCGAAACCGCATGCGCGATCCCTCAGCGCGCACGTCGTGTGCACGCACTTGCGCGTTTTCTGACAACCCATAACTGGTGATCGGGCGCGACACCTCAGGGAAGATGCCTTGCAACACTGGGTCATCGGCACACAACACCGCCGCGCCATAAAACGGCATGCGGTGCAAAAACTCGATGAAGGCCTGTTTCAAGCGACCAAAATCATGGCCATAGGTTTCCATGTGGTCTGCGTCGATGTTGGTGACCACCGACATGATCGGGTTCAAATTCAAAAACGATGCATCCGATTCGTCGGCCTCGACCACGATGTATTCACCCGACCCCAACTTGGCATTCGCACCTGCACTGATCAAACGCCCGCCAATCACGAAGGTGGGGTCGAGCCCGGCTTGCGCCAACACGCTGGCCACCAAACTGGTGGTGGTGGTTTTGCCATGTGTGCCCGCGATGGCAATGCCTTGCTTTAAGCGCATGAGCTCGGCCAACATGACCGCGCGCGGCACCACAGGAATGAGTCTCTGGTGCGCCGCCACCACTTCGGGGTTGTCCGCCTGAACCGCGGTGGAGGTCACCACCGCGTCCGCACCGCTGATGTGTTGCGCATCGTGGCCCACGCGGGTGTGGATGCCCATGGCTTGCAGTCGACGCAACACCGGGCTGTCGGCGATGTCCGAACCAGACACCGTGTAGCCGAGGTTATGCAAAATTTCCGCGATGCCGCTCATGCCGGCACCACCGATGCCGACAAAATGCACATGTCGGATCGCGTGCTTCATGCCGTCACCTCTTCGCATGCCGTGACCACCGCCAGTGTGGCAGTGGTTTGACGCAGTCCGTGCGCACGCGTGGCCATCTGCAGCAATTGCTCGCGGTCGGTGTGTTGCAAAAAATCGGCCAAGACCTGCGCACTCAATGCGGTTTGCTGCATCAACCATGCGGCGTTGTGCTGAACCAAAAATTGGGCATTGGCTGTTTGGTGGTCATCCACCGCGTGCGGGAACGGCACAAACAAAGCGGCAGCGCCCACCGCGGCGATTTCGCTCACAGTGCTGGCACCCGCGCGGCAAATCACCAGATCGGCTTGGGCAAATGCCGTGGCAGTGTCATCGATGAACGGCACGCATTCGGCTTTCACACTGGCGCGTTCGTATTCGGTTTGCAATTGCGCCAAATGTGTTTGTCCACCTTGGTGCAACACTTGCGGCCGCCTGTCTTCGGGTATCAACGCCAGCGCCTGCGGCACCACCTTATTCAAATACTGCGCACCCAGACTGCCACCCACCACCAACACACGCAACGCCCCTTGGCGATGGGCAAATCGCTGTGCAGGAGGTGCTTGCTCGATGAAGGCTTGGCGCAACGGATTGCCCACCCACTGGGTTTTGGGCAAGACACCTGGGAAGGTGGACAGCACCCGATCAGCGATATGCGCCATGACCTTGTTGGCCAAACCAGCCACGGCGTTTTGCTCATGCAGCACCAACGGCTTGCCGCACAACACACCCATCATGCCGCCAGGAAAACTGATGTAACCACCCAAGCCGACCAGCACATCGGGTTTCAAGCGCCGCACCACGCGCCAGCTTTGCCAAAACGCGCGCAACAAACGCATTGGCAACACACCCAAGCTGACCCAGCCCTTGCCACGCACCCCGCCAAAACTGACCGCTTCAAACGCAAAGCCTTTGGCAGGCACCAATTTGCTTTCCATGCTGGGTGCGGGCGCGCCCAACCAATGCACTCGCCAGCCACGCTGACGCAACAATTCAGCCACCGCCAACCCCGGAAAGATATGCCCACCGGTGCCACCGGCCATGACCAATGCCGTGCGTGTGCTCATACGCGCCCCCCGTGCATCAGCAAACGGTTTTCGTAGTCCACCCGCAGCACGATGGCCAAGGCCACCAAATTCAGCAAGATGGCTGAACCACCAAAGCTCATCAATGGCAATGTCAATCCCTTGGTAGGCAAGGCCCCCAGGTTCACGCCCATGTTGATGAACGCCTGAAACCCGATCCACACGCCCACGCCTTGCGCGACCAAGCCAGCAAACACGCGGTCCATGGCAATGGCTTGGCGTCCAATGAACATGATGCGACGGGTCAACCACATGAACACGCCGATGACGATGACCACGCCCACCAAACCAAATTCTTCGCCCAGCACGGCAAACAAAAAGTCGGTGTGCGCCTCGGGCAACCAATGGAGTTTTTCGACACTGCCACCCAAACCCACGCCAAAAATCTCGCCGCGTCCGATGGCAATCAAAGAGTGAGACAGCTGAAAACCCTTGCCCAATGCATAGTCTGCGCCGAATGGGTCCAAATACGCAAAGATACGTTCACGCCGCCAAGGCGACAGCGCGATCATCAAACCAAAGGCCACCACCAAAATGCATGTGATCAGGATGAACATGCGGGCATTGACACCGCCTAAAAACAAAATCCCCATGGCGATCACCGCAATCACCAAAAACGCACCCATGTCCGGTTCAGCCAACAGCAACGAGCCCAGAATGCCAATGGCCACCGCCATGGGTGTGACCGCTGCAAAAAATTTCTCCTTGACATCCATTTTGCGCACCATGTAATTGGCCGCATACAGCAGTGTTCCCAATTTGGCCAACTCGGACGGCTGGAAATTCATGACCCCAACACTGATCCAGCGTCGGGCGCCGTTGGCGCTTTTGCCGATGAATGGCAACAACACGGCGATCAACAACACAATAGACACGATGAACACCCAAGGCGCGGCTTTTTCCCAGCGGTCCATGGGCACCTGAAACACCAACAAGGCTGCCACAAAACCAATGCATATAGACAAGGAGTGACGCAACAAATACTGCGCTTGCCAAGCATGACCAGGTTGCGCTTTGTCATGCAAGGCGATGGATGCGGAATACACCATCACCAAGCCCCACATCAACAAGCCCGCGATGGCCCAAATCAAAGCTTGGTCGAAGCCTTTGATGCTGCCAGGGGCGGCACCTGTGCGTGCAAATTCACGGCCATGCACACGCACCGGCAATGCGTCCATGCCTTCTTTGGGCGGGTTGCCAAACCAACGGCCAATGCGTTCACCAAGGCTGAGGCTGGCACTGCTCATGGCTGCCCCTCCAGCATGGCCAATTGATGCACCGCATCGGTGAATGCTTGCGCTCTTGCCACATAGTTGGCGTACATGTCCAAACTGGCGCAAGCAGGAGACAACAGCACCGCGTCACCTGAATGGGCAAGCTGTGACGCAAGTTCAACCGCATGCTGCATTTCGTTTGCCGGGTGCATGTCCAAGCCATACACATTCAAACTGCTTGCCAACAAGGGGGCATCGCGTCCGATCAACACCACCGCGCGCGCATGGCGTTTGAGTGGATCGCCCAAGGGAGAGAAGTCTTGGCCCTTGCCATCACCGCCTAAGATCACCACCAGCTTTTGGTCAGCCCCCAAACTGTTGATGGCGGCCACGGTGGCACCGACGTTGGTGCCTTTGCTGTCATCGATGTATTCCACCTCATTGACCACGGCCACTGACGACAGCCGATGCGGCTCGCCACGGTATTCGCGCAAACCGTGCAGCATCGGTGCCACACTTGGACAGCAGGCACCCGCCAGCGCCAAGGCTGCCACTGCATTGCGCGCGTTGTGTTCGCCGCGTATGCGCAACGCATCAGCAGGCATCAGGCGTTGGATGTGCCATTCTTCGTCGGGTGCACGACCTCGTTTGTTGCCTGTCTCTTCTGACGGCATGGCGCGGACCAACCAGCGCATGCCGTTTTCGGTGGTCATGCCAAAGTCACCCGGATGCTGTGGCAGATCGGTACCAAAGTGCACGCGGCCACGTGGTTGTTCTTTTTTTCGCCCACTGTCAGCAGGGCACAACGCCATCACCGTGGCGTCTTGTCTGGGCAGCACAGCCACTGCATGTTGGCCATACACCTGTGCTTTGGCTGCCCCATACGCCTGCATGTCGCCATGCCAATCCAAATGGTCTTGGGTCAAGTTAAGCACGCAAGCCGCCGTCGGTTCAAAATTGTCAACACCGTCGAGTTGGAAACTGGACAACTCCAACACCCACACTTGCGGCAAATCAGCCAAGCGTTGGCGCAAGCTGTCGAGCAAGCTCGGGCCAATGTTGCCTGCCACGGCCACCTGCTTGCCCGCACGCTCCAGCAACACGCCGGTCAGGCGGGTGACGGTGGTTTTGCCGTTCGTGCCGGTGATTGCCAACACCGTGGGTTGGTAGGCCCATTCGCTGTTTTTCAACTGGGCCAATGCATGCGCGAACAAGGTCAACTCGGTACCGCACCACAACCCTTTGGCCACTGAAGCTTGCCAGACACCTGCCACCTCTGTGGGGGACAAGCCCGGGCTTTTGAACACGGCGCGGATGTCATTGCCTTCCACCAAGCCCGCATGAAAACTGTCGTTGATGAATCTGACGTTGGGATGCTCGGCTTGCAAAGGCGCCAAGCCTGGCGGTTGTGCACGGTTGTCCACCACCGTCACGCGCGCACCGTCATGCACACACCAACGTGCCATGGCCAAGCCGGAGTCACCCAAGCCCAGAATCAGCACATGTTGGTCTTTCAATGTTTCCATGCTCAACGCAATTTCAATGTGGACAAACCCAGCAAGCACAACAGCATGGTGATGATCCAAAAACGAACCACCACCTGCGTTTCTTTCCAACCCGATTTTTCAAAATGGTGGTGCAGTGGCGCCATCTTCAAAATCCGCCTGCCTTCACCGTATTTGCGTTTGGTGTATTTGAAATAGCTGACTTGCAACATGACGGACAAAGCCTCAGCGACAAAAATACCGCCCATGATGGCCAGCACAATTTCTTGTCGCACGATCACCGCGATCGTGCCCAAAGCTGCACCCAATCCCAAGGCACCGACATCGCCCATGAAGACTTGCGCGGGGTGGGTGTTGAACCATAAAAAGGCCAAACCTGCGCCCGCGATGGCCGCGCAAAAAATCAACAATTCGCCCGCACCCGGAATATGGGGGAAGAACAAATATTTGGAATACACCGCGCTGCCCACCACATAAGCAAACACGCCCAACGCAGAACCCACCATCACCACCGGCATGATGGCCAAACCGTCCAAGCCGTCAGTCAAATTGACCGCGTTGCTCGAACCCACGATCACCAAGTAGGTCAAGATCACAAAACCCAACACGCCCAACGGGTAGCTGACTTCTTTGAAGAACGGCAACAACAAACCTGCTTGCGGCGGCAAGCTGACATCAAAGCCAGAACGCACCCAGCTGTAAAACAGTTCCAGCACACGCAAATTGCTGACCTCTGAAATGCTGAACACCAAATACAACGCAGCCAACAAGCCAATGACCGATTGCCACAGGTATTTTTCGCCCGAGCGCATGCCTTCCGGGTCTTTGCGAACCACTTTGCGCCAGTCGTCCACCCAACCGATGGCACCAAAACCCAAGGTCACCAACAACACAATCCACACAAACCGGTTGGACAAATCGACCCACAACAGCGTCGACAAGGCAATCGCCAACAACACCAGCACGCCGCCCATGGTTGGGGTGCCCGATTTGCTGAGGTGCGCTTGCACGCCGTAACCACGAATCGGTTGACCGATTTTGAATTCGGTGAGCTTGCGAATCACCAACGGTCCGGCCAATAAGCCAATCAGCAAGGCAGTCACCGCCGCCATGACCGCGCGGAAGGTCAAATACTGGAACACCCGCAAAAACCCATATTCGGGTGAATACGCTTGCAACCATTGGGCCAAGGTCAACAGCATGAGGCCTCCTTGTGGGGCCGTGTCGCCGCCGATGTGTCAGTGTTGTGCAATGCCTGAACGACACGCTCCATGCGCATGAAGCGCGATCCTTTGACCAACACGCTGCCAAGTGTTGGCAGCAATGGCGCCACCCGTGCGTGTATTTCTTCGATGCTGTGGCAATGCACCGCGTTCTGACAGGCATTGGCGGTGTGCACGCTCAATTCGCCCAAGGTCAATACATGTTCGATGTGGTGTTGCTGGGCGTACGCACCAGCTTCTGCATGGAATGCAGCACCTTGTGTGCCGACCTCGCCCATGTCACCGAGCACCAGCAAACGCGGCGGCGCGGATTGCGCGAGCACATCAATGGCCGCGCGCACCGAATCCGGGTTGGCGTTGTAGGTGTCATCGATCAAGCGAATCGGGCGTCCCGCGTGTTGCAACATGGTCAACTGCGAACGGCCACTGACAGGCTGAAATTGCGACAAGCCTGTTGCAATGGCCGCTGTCGGCGCACCCGCAGCGACCGCGGCTGACACCGCAGCCAAGGCGTTGTGTACATTGTGTTGGCCAGGCACGGTCAAATTGGTGTGTATTTGCCCCGCAGGTGTGTGTATTTGCAATGTCCAACCGCTGAGTGAAGCCTCGGCATGCAACACATGCACACAGGCCGTTGCATGGCCAAAATCCACCACGCGTTTGTGGCTGGCGTAACCACGCCAAAGTGACTGGTAAGTGTCCGTCGCGGGAAACACCGCGGTGCCGTCGGCTGGCAAGTGTTGAATCACTGAACCGTTTTCTTCCGCCACGGCTTGCACACTCAGCATGAACTCTTGGTGCTCGCGTTGTGCGTTGTTGATCACCGCGACGGTGGGCGCGGCACAGGCGGCAAGTTGAGAGATTTCACCGGGGTGGTTCATGCCCAACTCCAGCACTGCGACGCGGTGGTGCGGACGCAACCGAAGCAAGGTCAATGGCACCCCAATGTGGTTATTGAAATTGCCTTGGGTCGCCAAGGCATGTTCCGACTGCCAAGCCTGCAAGATGGAGGCGAGCATTTGCGTGACCGTGGTTTTGCCGTTGCTGCCCGTCACTGCAATCAACGGTATCGCGAATTGCGCGCGCCATGCTTTGGCCAAGGTTTGCAAAGCCCACAAGGTGTCATCGACTTCGATGCCGGACAAACCAGCGGACACCAAGCCTTGACGCGCTATCGCCGCTTTGACACCCAACGCGGGCAAGTTCGGCAAAAATTGGTGTGCATCAAATGTGTCACCTGCCAACGCGATGAACAGATCATCTGCATGCACGCTTCGGCTGTCGGTATGGACCCTGGCCACGGAGAGGTTGCCGTCGCCAATCAGTCGACTGCCCGGCAACCATTGGTGAATTTGCGCCAGCGTCAAATGCATGGAAGGCTGGCTCATGCATGCCCCCAACGCTGCAATGCCAGCACCACATGGTCGCTGTCTGAAAAAGGCAATTTTTGACCGTTGACTTCTTGGTAAGTTTCATGGCCCTTGCCTGCAACCAACACCACATCGGCGGCCTGTGCCTGCGCAATGCTGTCAGCAATCGCTTTGGCGCGGTCAAGTTGCTGCAGCGCTTTGTCGGGTTGTTCCATGCCAGCCAACATTTGCTGCACGATGTGTTGCGGGTCTTCGCTGCGCGGGTTGTCGCTGGTGAGGCAGACCAGATCGGCATGCACTTCGGCACTGCGCGCCATCGGGGCGCGCTTGCTGCTGTCGCGGTCGCCACCACTGCCCAACACACAATGCAAACGACCGCCGCGCGCATGCGCCCATGGACGCAAGGCTTGCAACGCTTTGGCCACCGCATCGGGTGTGTGCGCGTAATCCACCACGACCGCAGGCGTTCCTTCATGGCCCCAAGATTGCATCCGCCCGGGCACTGCTTGCAAATGATGGCAAGCGCTCACCACGTCGGACAAGCTGTGGCCTGACTGGCACAACACCGCCATCACGCCCAACAAATTCATGACATTGAATTCACCCAGGCAGGGGGCCGAGACGCTCTGGCGCTGCTCACCACACACCACCTCAAATGACATGCCTTGCGCCGTGGTTCGAACATCGCGGGCATGCACATGTGCTTGCGTGGAATGCAGGGACACGGTGCAGACCTGTACCGGCGAACCCGCCAGTTGTTCACACAGCAGTTGTCCCTTGGGGTCGTCGATGTTGATGACCGCCGCCGACAAACCCGGCCACTCAAACAACGCTTGTTTGGCTTGCCAATACGCTTGCATGCTGCCGTGGTAATCCAAATGGTCTTGTGTGAAATTGGTGAAGATGGCGGTGCGAATATGGCAGCCGTTCAAGCGGTGTTCTGCCAAACCAATGGACGACGCCTCCATGGCACAAGCTTGAACCCCATCGTTCACCCAGCGTCGCAACTGTGTTTGAAGTTGCAACGGATTGGGTGTGGTCAAGCCAGTGCTGTGCATTTGGCCGGGTTCACCCAAGCCCAAGGTGCCGACCACAGTGCAACGTTGCCCCAAACGCGTGAGTGCCTGAGCCAACCACCATGCGGTAGAGGTTTTGCCATTGGTGCCGGTGACCGCCATCAAATGCAGTTGTTGGCTGGGTTGCTCGAAATACGCGTCGGCAATGGCACCGCTGGCTTGTTTCACCCCTGGGTAACTGACGATGGGCGCGTCATGCATACCCAAATCGTTCAAGGCTTCAAACGCTTCCAAGCCTTGGGCTTCGACCAAACAGGCCGCGGCGCCTTGTTGCAACGCTTGCACCACATGGTGCCTGGCATCGGTGCTTTGACCTGCCCAAGCAAAAAATGCATCGCCGGTTTGCACACGGCGGCTGTCTGACTGCAATTGCGCTTGCACACGCGAACGCAGCCACACGGCAGCCTGTTGCGGGCTGTGCATTTGTTGCATCAAAAGGACTCCGGCTCTGCCTTGGCAACCACTTGCGGTTTGACCGCCATGTCAGGTTGCACTTCCAGCATGCGCAAGGTTTGTTGAACGGTTTGGCTGAACACGGGGGCAGCCACATCGCCACCAAAATAATGGCCGCCGGTCGGTTCATCGATCATCACCGCCACGACGATGCGGGGGTTTTCAATCGGTGCCATGCCGACAAAAAAGCCACGGTATTTTTTTTCAGCATAGGTTTTGCCATCGAGTTTGTGGGCGGTGCCGGTCTTGCCACCCACCGAGTAACCCATGGTTTGCGCTTTGGGGGCCGTGCCGCCCGGGCCGGTGACCAAATGCAGCATGTTGCGCACTTGTGCGGCGTGTTCAGATGACATGACGCGCACGCCACTGACTTTGTCTTGGGTCTTGAGCAAACTGACAGGCGCCATCTCACCGTCGCGGGCCAGCATGGTGTAGGCCTGCGCCAACTGAAACAAACTGGTGGACAAGCCATAGCCATAACTCATGGTGGCTTGCTCCATCGGACGCCAGCTTTTGTAAGGGCGCAAGCGCCCAGCCACGGCACCAGGGAACGGCACTTGGGGTTTTTGCCCAAAGCCAACCTGGGTATACAACTCCCACATGTCTTTGGCGGGCATTTTCATGGCGATCTTGACCGTGCCGATGTTGCTGGATTTTTGAATCACTTCTGACACGCTCAGCGCCCCGTGTGGATGGGCATCGGTGACCGTCATGCCGTACATGCTGACCTTGCCGGGCGCGGTATCGATCATGGTTTCCGGTTTGACCAACCCTTTTTCCATGGCCAGCCCAATGATCAATGGCTTCATGGTGGAGCCTGGCTCGAAGGTGTCGGTCAAGGCACGGTTGCGCAGTTGTGCACCACTGAGGTTGCTGCGCTTGTCTGGCATGTAGCTGGGGTAATTGGCCAATGCCAGCACATCACCGGTTTGGGCGTCCAACACCACCACGCTGCCGGCTGCGGCTTTGTTTTGCAACACCGCTTCGCGCAACCGCTGATACGCAAAGTACTGCACTTTGCTGTCGATGCTGAGTTGCAAGTCTTTGCCCTCTTCAGGCGGGATCAAATCTCCCACGCCTTCAACCACTTGGCCTTGGCCGTTTTTGATGACCCGGCGCGTACCGTTTTTACCGCCCAAGTGCGTGTTGAATGTGAGCTCAACACCTTCTTGTCCGGTGTTCTCCACGTTGGTGAAACCGACCACATGCGCGGCCGCTTCGCCTTGCGGGTACATGCGCTTGTATTCCATGGTGGTGTAGATGCCATGGATACCCAACTCTTTGATTTGTTTGCCAGTGGCTTCGTCCACTTGGCGGCGCAACCAGACATGTTTGCGTTTGGTGTCGCTGATTTTCTTTTGCAATTCTGGCAACGGCATGTCCAGCAATTGCGACAAGTTTTTCAGTTGCTTGGTGCTGGCTTGCATTTCCTCGGGACTGGCCCAGATGCTGGGCATGGGCACGCTCGAAGCCAGTATCAAGCCGTTTCGGTCGAGTATGCGTCCACGGTTGGCGGGAATATCCAATTGCCTCTCAAACCTGACCGTGCCTTGTTTGATGAAAAACGCATTGCCCACCACTTGCACATACACCGCACGCACCACCAAGCCGATGAACCCCAGCGCGATGCAAGCGACGATGAACTGGCTGCGCCAAATGGGTGTCTTGCTGGCCAGCAAGGGGTTGGTGGAATATTGAACGCTGCGACTGCTCACGGCTGTTCCTTTTGCACAGTGGCGGCAGCGCTTTCCAACGGTGCATTGCCAGGGGCAGCGTATTGCGTGATGGCGGGTGAAATCGTGCGCATGTTCAGTTGCTCTTGGGCCAGTTTCTCAACCCGCAGCGGTGTGGCCTGTGCGCCGCGTTCAATGTCCAAGCGGTCGTACTCGTTTTCCAATCGCTGCGCCTGCGCTTTGGCCCTGTCCAGCTCGGAATAAAGACGCCGCGATTCGTATTGCGTGCGCACCAAGTACAAGGCGCTGCACATCACCGCGACCAACAACAAGGCGTTCACTCGGGTCATGCGTGCTCCTGTGCCATGCCCACTCGCTCTGCCACGCGCATGATGGCGCTGCGACTGCGTGGATTGGCTTGAATTTCTTCTGCCGATGGACGCTGGCGACCCAATGCACGCAATGGCAATTCGGGGGCCGCGGCAAACGGGGTACGGCGGTCGTACACCTCGCGTGAATGTTTGGCGATGAATTGCTTGACCATGCGGTCTTCGAGCGAATGAAAACTGATCACCACCAAACGTCCTCCGGGCTGCAGCACCTGCAAGCTGGCGTCAAGCGCTTGTTGCAATTCTTCGAGCTCACCATTGATGAACATGCGAAACGCTTGAAAGGTACGGGTGGCTGGGTTTTGTCCTGCTTCGCGGGTCTTGACCACGTCGGCGACGAGTGCCGCCATGCCCAACGTGGTGTCGGGCAACTGGCCGGCCTCACGCTTAGCAGTGATGGCTTTGGCGATGCCGTTGGCAAAACGTTCTTCTCCCAAGTCACGTATCACCTGTGCGATTTGTTCGGTTTTTGCGTGGGACAGCCACTCGTACACGCTTTGGCCTTTGCTGCTGTCCATCCTCATGTCCAGCGGGCCGTCGTTGCGAAACGAGAAGCCGCGTTGCGGGTTGTCGATTTGCGGCGAGCTCACGCCCAGGTCCATCAACACGCCTTTGACGCTGCTTGGGGGCAATTGGCTCAGGGCGGCAAATCCCTGATGCCGGATCTTCAACCTCGGGTCGCCCAAGGCTTGTGCTGTCTCCACCGCTTGCGGGTCCTTGTCGAAGGCGATCAGCGTTCCTCGAGGCGACAGGCTGTCCAAGATGCGCTTTGCATGCCCGCCGCGGCCAAAGGTTGTGTCGACATAAGTGGCTTCGGCCTGGACGTCCAGCGCCTCGACCGCCTCCTTCAACATGACGGTGGTGTGTGCCCATTCAGTTGTCGCCATTCCACGTTAAATCGAAAAATCCCGCAGCACATCAGGCATGTCGCCTTGCATGGCCAGGGCTTCCTGTGCTTCATAGGTGGACTTGTCCCACAGTTCAAAGTGGCTGCCCATGCCCAACAAAATGGTTTCTTTGGTGATGTGGGTGGCTTCGCGCAATTCAGGCGAGATCAACACCCGGCCTGTGCTGTCCATGTCCACGTCCATGGCGTTGCCCAGAAAAATGCGCTTCCACCAATGCGCTGTCATTGGCAATGCCGCGACGCGCTCTCGAAATTTTTCCCATTCGCTGCGGGGAAACAGCATCAAACAGCCATGCGGGTGACGGGTGATGGTGAGCTGCCCGGCCGCGGTCGCGCTCAACACGTCCCGGTGCCGTGTCGGCACCGATAAACGGCCTTTGGCGTCCAAACTCAGCGACGAAGCACCTTGAAACACAGCAATCAACCCCTTAGAGAACAAAACAGAGCAGCCAGCCTGTGGAAATCTTGAATTTCCCACAAAATACCACTTGTTTGCACTTTAACAGAGATTTACTGCAATACCAACCAAATTTGATGTTTTACAAATAAAATCAACGACTTAGGAACCAAATCGCATATCGACTCTATTTAAAAAAGTTAATATGCCATAAGCACTTACCAAACAGTCTGAAAGTGACTTATCAGCTTTTCAAAGGCAAAAAAAATGCAGGCCGGTGAGGGCCTGCACAGGTCGTTGTGGCAAGCGCGCGTCAATCACCAAACATTTTTTGTTTCAACTCCCGCCTTTGTTGCGCTTCAAGCGACAACGTGGCGGTGGGTCGCGCAATCAAGCGGCCTACCCCGATCGGCTCACCGGTTTCATCGCAGTAGCCATAGTCGCCCGAGTCGATGCGACTGATCGATTGCTCGATTTTTTTCAACAGCTTGCGCTCGCGATCGCGTGTGCGCAACTCGAGCGCGTGTTCTTCTTCAATCGTGGCGCGGTCGGCCGGGTCAGGCACGATCACCGTGTCTTCACGCAAGTGCTCGGTGGTTTCGCCCGCGTTGATCAGGATGTCATTTTTCAGCTGTACCAACTTGTGACGGAAGAACGCCATTTGAAATGCATTCATGTAGTCGTCATCTGACATGGCGATCACTTCTTCGTCGGAGACCTTGTCGGGCGTTGTGTTTTTCCAGTTGTTCGCGAGTTTGGGGTTTTTCACAGGGACCACGGGCACCACCGCAGGCAAGCTGGGCACCATGATCGGGCCATAACTGGATTTGGCGGTGGTCGATGCCACGCTTTGTCCGGGCGGGGGCGGCATCATCGCCATGGCTTTGGCGGCGCGAGGTGATTTTTTGGCCACTTCCACCGCAGGTGCAGTGGGTTGACTGGGTTTCACGGCCACGGCTTTGGCAGAGGCTTTGTCGTTTTTCACAGAGGAAGATTTGGTAGCACTTGTCACGGATGAGGGCGCAGTTTTTGCAGGGGTTGATTTCTTGGCGGCAGGCAATGTCTTGGCCGGGGCTTTCGACACTTTGCCTGTACGGGAGGCTGTTGGAGTTTTGATAACTGCTTTTTTGGCGGGAGTGACTTTTTTCGGAACGGGTTTTTTGGCCGCGGGTTTTTGGGCCGCGGCTTTCTTCACGGCAACGGTTTTTTTGGTCGCCGGTTTTTTGCTGGGTACGGCTTTTTTGGCCGCCGGTTTTTTCACAGCCGAGGGTTTGGTGGCTGCTTTGGCAGGAACGGCTTTTTTGGCAGCGGTTTTTTTCGGGGCTGGCTTGGCAGACAGCGGTTTTTTCACGGCGGCTTTTTTGACGGGCGCAGGTTTTTTCACAGCAGTTTTGGTTTTGGCAGACACGGGCTTTTTAACGGGCGCTTGGGTCTTGGCTTTGGCCTTTGCACTCGCGCTGTGTTTTGTCTTTTTCACTGTACTTCTCCTGTGGGCCAGATCCGATGGAGGACTTCCATCGCCAAGACCTCTGTTATTGAATACATCTTTGCCATTTTTGTATCGCGTCGCATGCATGTCACATGAGACGCCAGTGGCGCGCGGATTGTACTCAGCTTACGCACTGTTGCAGCCCTTGCATGAAGATATCGCGAGGCAAATCGATGCCAATGAATACCATTTTGCTCATTCGCTTCTCATTCTTGTCCCAAGGTTGCCCCAAATCGCTGCCCATCAGTTGGTGCACGCCTTGAAAAATCACTTTGCGCTCGGTGCCTTTCATGTGCAACACACCTTTGTAGCGCAGCATGCGTGGCCCATAAATATTGACGATGGCGCCCAAGAAATCTTCGAGCTTGGCAGGGTCAAGGGCACGGTCGGCTTTGAATACAAAGCTTTTGACATCATCGTCATGGTGATGGTGGTGTCCGTGGCCATGGCCATGCGCGTGGTCATGGTCGCCGTGGTGGTCATGGGCATGTGAAGGGTGATCGCAATGCTCGCCATCGTGATGGTGGTGATCGTGTCCTTCGCTCAAAAAATCCGGGTCGATTTCCAGCGTGGTGTTCAGGTTAAAGCCTCGCAAATCGAACACTTTGTCCAAGCCAATCTCACCGAAATGCACGGTGTGTTGCGGCGCGCGCGGGGTCATGTGTTTGAGGCGGTGCTGCAAGGCGTCCAATTCCTCGGCGCTGACCAATTCGCTTTTGCTGATGAAGATTTGATCGGCAAACCCCACTTGTCGGCGTGCTTCTTGGCGGTCGTTCAGCGTTTGCGCGGCGTGCTTGGCGTCCACCAACGTCAACACCGAGTCCAACAGAAAACTTTCTGCGATTTCATCGTCCATGAAAAAAGTTTGTGCAACCGGGCCGGGATCGGCCAAGCCCGTGGTCTCGATGACCACACGGTCAAAGTCGAGTTCACCTTTGCGTTTCTTTTCTGCCAATTCTTGCAAGGTGGTGCGCAAGTCTTCTCGGATCGTGCAGCACACGCAGCCATTGCTCATTTGGACAATGTGCTCTTTGGTGTCAGACACCAAAATGTCGTTGTCAATGTTTTCTTCACCGAATTCGTTTTCGATGATGGCGATTTTGTGGCCATGGTCTTCGCTCAACACACGCTTGAGCAAAGTGGTTTTACCGGCGCCCAAAAAGCCGGTCAAGACAGTAGCTGGAATCAACATGACACTTCAACCTTCATCAAAACAAACACCAAAGGTGGGGCAGTGTAGCCATGAATCAAGTCATGGGTTCACTTCTTCATCAATACCAAGCCCTTGAGGTACTCGCCCTCGGGGAAATTCACGGTCATGGGATGGTCTGGCGCGGCCTGAACCCGCTCGAGGATGTAAGCATCCACCCCCGCATCAGTGCCCGCAGATGCCACGATTTTGTGAAACAGTTCCGGTGGAATGCCGCCCGAACAACTGTACGTGAACAACACGCCGCCAGGGGCCAGCAATTTGAACGCCCAGCGGTTGATGTCTTTGTACGCACGCGCCGCGCGCTCGGCATGCGCGGCGCTGGGGGCAAATTTGGGCGGGTCGAGCACGATACCGTCGAATTGTTTGCCTTCCTTGTGCAACGCACGCAAAGACGCGTTGACATCCGCATCCATGAACACTTGGCGTTGTGCATCAAACCCATTGCGCGTCACGTTGGCCTGGGCTTTGGCAATCGCAGGTGCAGACGAGTCAATCGACGTGACTTGTGCGCCATCGCTCAAGGCACCGCTTTGTCGCATGCCGCTCAAGCCAGCCACACTGAAACCGCCGGTGTAGCAATAGCAATTGAGCACTTGACGCAAATTCAAGCGCTGCGCGTATTCGGCAAATTTCAATCGGCTGTCGCGCTGGTCCAGGTAAAACCCTGTTTTGTGGCCTTCGGCGATGTCAAGCGCCAGCGACCAATCGTGCTCTTGAATCACGATCTGGGTGTCATCGCTGCTGCCATCCGCTCGGTACAGCCAGCCGGTGACCGGACCCAGGCCTTCCAATGCACGCACGCCCGAGTCAGACCGCTCGAACACGCGCTTGGCGCCGGTGTGCAATACCAGCGCTTTGACGATGTCTGCTTTGAACCGCTCAGTGCCGGCGGACAAAAACTGGGCCACCAAGGTGTCGTCGTAACTGTCAACAATCAAGCCAGGCAAACCATCGGCTTCACCATGCACCAACCGCACGCCGTTGCTGGGCACTTGCAATCGCGCCCGCATGGCCACGGCCGCCGCCACTTGCTTTTCAAAAAAAGCGGCGTCAATCCGCTGATCGTTTTGGAAACTCCATATGCGCGCGCGGATGCGCGAGGTCGGACTGAAAGCCGCCCAACCGAGGAACTGGCCTGTTTGCGATTCGACACGCACGGTTTCACCCGCGTCCCCACCGCCTTTGGCGATGGCACTGTCAAACACCCAAGGGTGACCGCGCAATGCCGAGCGCTCTTTACCGGCTTTGAGTTGGATGGTTTTCATGGGGATTTGCGTTTGGCTCTCGGATGCGCGGCGTCATAGGCCTTGGCCAAATGTTGGTAATCCAACCGAGTGTAAATCTGTGTGGTGCCAATGTTGGCATGGCCCAGCAATTCTTGCACGGCACGCAAGTCGCCACTGGACTGCAACACATGGCTGGCAAACGAATGTCGCAACATGTGCGGATGCACTGGGGTGCTGATGCCCGCTTGCACCCCACGCAAGCGCAAACGTTGCCAAATCGCTTGCGAGGTCAAACGCGTTCCACGCACACCGACAAACAAGGCTTGCTGTGACTGCGCATGCGCGGGCAGTTTCTGCTCCCGCCACGCCAACCATGCTTGCAAGGCTGCCATCGCCTGTGCGCCCACTGGCACGCTTCGGCGCTTGGAACCTTTGCCCAGCACATGCGCTTGCGCGTCTTGCATGTCAATCCAACCGCGCGCCTGGGGTCCGGCTTGCACATCCAAGCCGGTGAGTTCAGCCACTCGCAAACCACTGCTGTAGAGCAACTCGACCATGGCTGCATCACGCGATTGCAACCACGGGTCTTGCGCCTCTTGCCGGAATGCAGCGAGTTGCACCGCTTCGTCCACGTTCAAGGCTTTGGGTAAAGGTTTGGCAGATTTCGGGGCTCGCATGCCTGCCAGCGGATGGCTTTTGACCCAACCCTCGCGGCCCAACCAGGTGTAAAAACCGCGCCACCCAGAGGTGATCAAGGCAATGCCGCGCGGCGAACGGCCGCTGGCGTGCATTTGCGCCATCCACCGACGCATGTGGTGCGCTTGCACCGCCGTCAACGCCAGCTTGTCGGCTGCGGCCAAAGCCTGCAAACGAAGCAAATCACCACGGTACAAAGCCAAGGTGCGCTCGGCCAAGCGTTTTTCAAACCGGGCATGCGCCAAATAGCGTTCGACCAGTGCGACGTCATCGACCATGTCGGGCATGTGTCTTATTGCAGTCGCACCAGTGCGGCAGCGGCCAACTCGGCGATGCGCGTCAACACATCCGTGCCCATGGACGGGTGGAAACGCTGAGGATCCGGAGAGGCCAGCACCAACAACCCAATGCTGTCGGCTGCCGTGGCGTTTTCAGCGGGGTCGGTCCAAGGCGCGGTGTTGTGCCGCAAGGGCAACAACGCCACCGATTGCGCCTCGTGCGGATGCGCCAGCCATTGCACTGCTTCAAATTCGGCATTGGCGCCGCAATACGGGGCAGCCAATTCGCGGGTGAAGTGCTTGACCTCTTCGCTGATGTTTTGTGCAAAAGATTTTTTCTGGAATTTATCGGCCACACGCCAAACCCGCAAAGCAACTTGGGGCACCATGAAATGGTGCTGAATTTCAGCCACGATGGCCGCAGGCAAATCGGCGGGTTGTTGCAGTATCAACAAACTTTGCGCCCAACGGTGCAAGCGGTCAGCCAACACCGCGTTGTCACTGCCGTTGCGAATCATCTCCATCATGCGGTGTTCAAGGGCGCGGATTTTTTCGCGCAGCATGTCGGCTTGTCGCTCTTGCAGACTGACTGCCCGCTGTCCGTGCGGACTGACGATGCGAACGCTGGAGAGCAGTTGCGCATGGCGGTCAAAAAAATCTGGTGTGTTCACCAAAAAATTGGCGATGTCGTCTTCTGTGATCGGGGTGATCGGGTTGCTCATCGGGGAATCTCCATCTCGCCAGTAAATACCGTGGTGGCCGGTCCTGTCATCCACCCGGGATGATCAAGCCCTTCCCATTCAATCGTCAACACGCCGCCGCGCGCATGCACTTCAACCACCGGGTCGAGCCACGCTTGTCGAATGCCAGCGACCACCGCCGCACACGCACCTGTGCCACAGGCCAAGGTTTCGCCCGCACCGCGCTCGAACACGCGCAACTTGATGCGTTGCTTTGACAAGATTTGCATGAAGCCCGCGTTGACACGCTGAGGAAAGGCAGGATGGTGTTCAATCAACGGACCAAGTTCTGTCACCGGCGCCATCTCGACATCACTGACCCGCATGACGGCATGCGGATTGCCCATGGACACCACGGCCACATCGGCAACCTGTGTGTTGCATTGCAAGCGCCACAACAAAGGCGGGTCGTCCAATGCCTGTGCGTGCTCGGTGAGAAACGGAATCTGCGGCTCATCCAACACGGGCTGTCCCATGTCAACTTTCACTTGACCATCTGGCAATTCGTTCAAAGTGATGACACCGCCATGCACCTTGACGCGAATGCTTTGCTTGGTGGTGAGCCCTTGTTCACGCACAAAACGCACAAAACAACGCGAGCCGTTACCGCACTGTTCCACCTCGCCGCCGTCGGCGTTGTGAATCACATATTCAAAATCCACATCGGCGGAGGGAGCGGCGCGAACGCTGAGTATTTGATCGGCGCCCACCCCAAAATGCCGATCCGCCAAAAAACGGTAATCATCCGCGCGCAGTCCCAGCAAACCTTG
>JACCDP010159361.1_pt1 | contig 25733 bp, 16 predicted proteins | sample 7445841 | NCBI WGS metagenome assembly JACCDP01 (sample SAMN15323441, study PRJNA562643) | freshwater metagenome | isolation source: river surface water | place: USA:Blue River Watershed | collected 2017-08-17 | reverse complement strand
TCTGCTGAAATCGGGTGGGGTGGCCATCGTGCCCGGCAAGCCCTCTTCCAGCCCGCTGCTGGCCCGGGTGGTGCATTCCGATCCGGAAGAACGCATGCCGCCCAAGGGGGAGCCCTTGACCCCGGATGAGGTGCGGACTTTGGAACAGTGGATCGCCGCCGGTGCGGTCTACGCCGAGCCTTGGGCATTCCGCGCGCTGCAAGACCCGGCCTTGCCCGCTATCAGCGACGGGAAGTGGTGTTGGAGTGGGATCGATGTTTTCGTGCTCGCCAATCGCGAGGCGGCGCGTCTGCCGGCTCCGGCGCGGGACATCGATTCGGCCGCGCTGCTCCGGCGCTTGTCGTACGATTTGCGCGGATTGCCCCCCACGTCCGACGAGGTCCGTGCCTTCGCCGCCGATCACTCTCCGGAAGAGTATGCGCGATGGGTGGACCGGTATCTGGCCGATCCGGCCTTCGGTGAACGCTGGGGTCGTCACTGGCTCGACCTCGCCCGCTTTGCCGAGACCATGGCCCATGAATTCGATTTCGAGATCCCCTACGCTTGGCGATATCGGGATTACGTGGTCGAAGCCTTCAATTCCGATTTGCCGCTGGTCCGATTCGTCGCCGAACAGGTGGCTGGTGATTTGTTGCCGCCCCGACCGGGGTTGGGATTGCCCAACGCGGCACCGGTCGGGACCGCCTGGTGGTTCCTCGGGCCTTCAACCCACGCTCCGGTGGACGTTCGCCAGGATGAAGCCGACCGATTGGCCGGGGCTGTGGATGTGGCGGGCCGGAGTCTGTTCGGTTTGTCCATCGCCTGTGCCCGTTGTCACGACCACAAGTTTGATCCCATTCCGACTCGTGATTTCTATGCCCTGTCCGGTGTGGCTCGCAACACGCGGCGTATCGAGGGGTTTTTGGATGCCGACGCCCGAACGCCTGAGCGTGCCTTTGCGGCCAAGGAGTGCTTGGAGAACGCGACCCGAATCTCCGGTGTCTCAGGGGTGATTCGCGCCACGAAGACCAAGGATGTCACGGTGCTGGATGATGTGGCTCGAGGCGGTGCGGGGTGGTCCCGCAGTGGGCATGCGTTCGACGCCTCGGGTTCCTTGCTGGCCCTCGACGCCGCCGGAGGGTTGAGGGTCGCTGAGACCGGCACTCTCGATAGCGCCCGCTTGGCCGTGCCGTTGGCTGGCAGCGCGCGTTCGGCCGATTTCACGATCCAAAAGCGCTACTTTCACCTTCGTATCCGGGGTTCTGATGCGGCCTTCCGTGCCGTGGTCGACAACTACTGGCTCGACAAGCACGTGGGCCTGCTCTTCGAGGGCTATCGTCGCCGACTCGGGCGCGCCGAAGGGGCTGAGGCTCAGAAAGACCCGCGTGAAACGGCTTGGCGCATCGAGACCTTCGACTTTTCGCGCCATCAGGGTGAGCGGGTTCATTTCGAAGTTCAGGATGACGGTCCCGGTTGGATCGAGGTCGATGCAATCCTCACCAGTGATGCCCCAGCCCCCCCAACACCGGAGCAATGGGATGCCGATGGTCTGTCGACCGGCCTGAATGTCGACGCGACAGGCTTGGCCGAGGCGCGCCGGCGTGCGGTCGAGGCCCGGGATGCCTTGTTGGCTTGCGCTCCGCCCATCCGGGCCTTGGTGGCCGACGAGGGAGGCCCGTTGGACGAACCCATCCATGTCCGCGGTGCAGCCCATCGTCACGGAGAAATGGCGCCGCTGGCACGGCTCTCGTTGTTGGGGAAATCGGCCCAAGATCCGGTGGCGGGCAGCGGTCGTCGGGATCTGGTTGCAGCCATCACCGATCCACGCCGACCCTTCCTCTGGCGGACCACGGCCAACCGCATTTGGCTCAAGCTGTTCGGGCGCGGGATTGTCGAGACGCCGGATGATTTTGGGCAACTCGGCGGCACCCCCTGGAGTCCGGAATTGCTCGATCATCTGGCCTCCAAGCTCGCGCGAGGTCAGACCGTCAAACAACTCATTCGCGAGGTGGCCCTTTCGCATGCCTATCAGGCCATGGCTGATCCTGGAGAGGCTTCAGGCGATGTCTGGTCGCCGTTGCCGGTGCGTCGTCTCGATGCCGAGGAAATCCGGGACGCGATGCTGGCGGCTTCTGGTGCCCTCGATCGCAAGGCGGGGGGAGTCAGTATTCCGGCCCGTTTGACGGAGCACATGCAGGGGCGGGGCAGGCCAGGGAAATCGGGTCCGATGGATGGGGCGGGTCGTCGCAGTCTTTACCTCGAGACGCGGCGCAATTTCCTCGATCCGTTCATGCAGGCCTTTGATCAACCGGCACCGGCCACCACTTGCGGACGGCGGCACGCTTCCAATGTGCCCGCCCAGGCCTTGGCCTTGATGAACAGTGAGTTGGTTCATCTGATGGCCGATCGGTGGGCGCAGACGCTCATTCCCGACGGGAGTGCCTTGGTGGAGCCGTCCAAGGAAACGGATCGGGCCAAGATCGAAACGCTCTGGCTCTCGGCTTTCTCTCGGTGGCCGCGGCCGGATGAAGTCCGCATGGCTCTGGAGTTTCTGGATTCGGAGCGGGCCGCCTTTTCGAAACCCTCATCCCGAGATCGGGAGCGGGCCGCTTACGCGGCGTTGAACCACGCCCTCTTCGCCTCCAAAGAATTCGTTTTCCTCCGATGAACACTTCTCCCACACACCATTGCGGCCGGTTTCAGTCCGCTCCGATCAGTCGCCGCGACATGCTGGCGGCCTCGGGCAGTGGGTTGGGTTTGTTGGCCTTGTCCGGGCTTTTCGGTTCAACAAGATCAGCCTTTGCGGCTGCCGGAGGGGCGTCACGGGACTCACGGGTTTTGGCTTCAACCCATGCCCGGGCGCGGGCGCGCAGCGTGATCTTCCTCTATCAGGACGGAGGGCCGTCGCAAATGGACACGTTCGATCCGAAACCGCGTCTGGCCGATTACCACGGAAAGCCGTTTCCGATGGCGATGGCGCCCACGCAGTTCAACAACAACGGCAACACGCTGGCTTCGCCCTGGAAGTTCAGCCAACACGGGCAGTCGGGCATTCCCATTTCGGAGTTGTTTCCGAATCTCGGGCGGGTGGCTGACGAATTGTGTGTGGTCCGCTCCATGACGAGTGAGTTCAGTGAACACACCAATGCCAATTATTTCCTGCACACGGGTTCGGGGATTCCGGGTCGTCCGTCCATGGGTGCTTGGATGTCGTATGGGCTGGGCAGCGAGAATGACAATCTTCCGGGTTTCGTCGTGGTGGAAGGTGGACTGGTGCCACCGGGAGGATTGGACTGTTTTTCCGCCGGATTCCTGCCGGCGCGTCACCAGGGATCCATTTTGCGTCCGCGTGGTGAGGCCATCGCCGACGCGACACCGCGGGATCCCGAGACCGTTCAGCAACGCAAGCGTCAGTTGATCGGGCGCTTGGATTCGGCCTTCGCCCACGAGACCGGTGCGGAGGCCATCGAGAGCGCGATCGCCAATCACGAACTGGCCTACCGCATGCAGGCCGCGGTTCCCGAATTGGCGGCGCTGGATGGGGAGAGTGCGGAAACGAAGGCACTCTATGGTTTCGACAGCCCGTTCGAGCCGACCCGGATTTACGCCCGCGAATGTTGTCTGGCGAGGCGCCTGGTGGAGCGGGGGGTGAGGTTCATTGAGGTCACCTGTCCTCGGACCATTGGTGACCGCTGGGATCAGCACGGTGATCTGAAGGCCGGTCACGAGGCCAATGCCCGTGCGGTGGATCAACCCATCACGGCGCTGATCTTGGATCTCAAGCGGCGTGGCCTGCTGGATTCGACGCTGCTCGTGTGGTCCGGAGAATTCGGGCGGACTCCCTTCGCCCAGGGATCCAACGGTCGTGACCACAATCCGTTCGGTTTTTCGGTGTGGATGGCTGGCGGCGGGATTCGCGGTGGCAGCATCATCGGCGCCACGGACGAGTTTGGTTACCGGTCGGTGGACAAAATTTGTCGGGTGCATGACCTGCACGCCACGGTGTTGCATCAAATGGGTGTGGATCACCGGCGACTGACCTTCCGCTCGGGCGGTCGGGATCATCGCCTCACCGACGTCCATGGGGAGCTCATCGAGGGCGCGATCGGTTGATGTGGTTCGACGGGGCGGCCTTGTCTTCGCGGCGAAGGCTTCGACGGCTGCCCAGGCGGCAACGCCGCAGTGGGACTCACCGAGCCCAAGCCTGTACCGTTTGCCAGGCGATGGACTGCAGGAAGGCCCCTTCATTCGCTGACACACCGTCGGGACGGTAGGACAGTCCTTCCGGAGAAACGCCAAAGAGGGTGGCGTAGTGGACGCAGGCGGCCAGATAGGTGCCGTGCAAGGTTTCATGTTCCCGATCCTTGCCGAGCATTGCCAGTTGGGGGCGGGCTTCGAGCGAACGACGGAACGCCCATCCCACGGGAGCCACCGGAATATTCAGTTCTGTTCCGAGGGTTCGATGGGCATTGGCGATTTGTTCGAGCGAGATCCAGCCGAGGCGCTCGTAGGGCCAGGCCATGAAGAGCACCGCGCGGCCGCCATGGGATCGTATCTCTTGATCGAAGCGTCGGACGTATTCTTGGAAGGGAGCGATGCTGTGCTCGCTGAGTTCCGGGAGATCGTCCTGCAGAATGACTCGATCGTATTGCCCTTGCTGGATGCGTTCGTGCACCGAGGGTAATCCGTCGAGGATGCGCAGTGTGGCACCGCCTTGCGTCGCGCGATCGGCCACGACGATGCGCGGAGGGTTCGCGGATGCAGCCAGCAGGCGGACGTGGTTCTCGAGGCCGCCGTTGTAATAGGTGAGGCTGTTGCCTACGAAGAGGAGTCGCATGGGAGGGGATGGAGCCGTTGGAATCGTTCTTGAACCCGCGGGTCGACAAGCAGTGAAGAGCAACGTCGCGAGCCATATCCAGCCGGTCCATCGAAGAGGCATGGACCGACGCTAGGCTTTCGTATCGAAGCGGTGCAAGATCGCCCCGTGAGTCGGCATGCAGCCACGCCGGCGCGGGGATACAAACCATGGTCAGCATCAAGCTCGCTCAAGAGGTGACGGAGTTGGAGGGCATCCTTGCGTTGCAACGGCGCAACTTGAAGCGGTGCCTGAGCGAGTCCGAGGCCGAGGAGCAGGGGTTCTTGATTGCCGAATACGATTTGGCCTATCTGCAGCAAATGCAGGCGCAGCGACCTTCGGTGGTTGCCGTGGACAACGGTCGGGTGGTGGGTTACGCGCTGGTGGTCACCCAGGAGGTGCGGAAGGGCCTTCCGTTCATTTCGGACTTGTTCGACGAAATCGATCAGACCTTTTACCAGGGAAAGCCACTGGCCGGAACCGATTACGTGGTGGTGGGGCAATTGTGTGTCGACAAGGACTACCGGGGGCAGGGGTTGGTGGACCGTTTGTATGGGTGTTTTCGACAGTCTCTGGAAGGGTGTTACCGATGCGCAGTGACCGACATCGCCCGAGCGAACCGCCGCTCGCTCAAGGCCCACCAAACAGTGGGTTTCGAGGTCATCCACGCCATTGAATACGGAGGCCTGACCTGGGATGTGGTGTTGTGGGATTGGTCGGAATTCGGACGGTGATGGCAGGGGATGAGGGTGGTTGGAGATTTGGTGTGGTGAATATTTTTGGCGAGGCGCGTGGGTGCAGTTTCGAGGGGGCACGGACCATGGTTTTCGGGGTGCCCCAACGAGGCACGGCATACCAGCCCAGGGCAAGGCCCCGGGATCAAGAACCTCGGACATTTTGGCGTTCTGAAGGAACGCTGCAGACGCGTGGATTTGCCGACCGGCCCGGGCGCTATGCGGCGTTCCTTCAGAATGCACCCGATTCCGGATAACTATTCCCAGGGTTTCACCCTGGGCTGGTATGCATTGCCCCGTTGGGGCGGGGGGATATATCCGAGGGTCGATGGGTCGGGCCCGTTGGATCGTAGGGATGTGGAAGACCGGGCGTCCCGGTTCGAAGACAACAGCACGGACTCAGGGCGTATGAGGCCTGGCGGGATTGGGCGGGACAGGTGAAGAACTTTCAGGGAGCTTTTTCTCCAGATGAAACCGCGAAAATCGAGGGGTTTGGGGTGGGTGGGTATTCTGGTTTTCAGCCTGCTGGTGCTGCGGGCCGAGGAACCCAAGAACAGCGATCTGGATGTCATTCGCGACGAATCCAAGGTACCGCCCTATCACTTGCCTTCAGCGCTGGTTTCCACCGAGGGGCGGCCGATCACCACCGCGCAAGAGTGGTTCCAGATCCGACGCCCCCAGTTGATCGCGCTCTTCGGGAATCTGGTTTATGGCGTCGTGCCGAAACCGGAAGTGCCGGTTCAAACCTCGGTGGAGGTGTTGAAAACCGATCGAGATTTCTTTGGCGGCAAGGCCACCCGGAAGGATGTTCGGCTTCGCTTCCACAATGCAAAGGGGGAGGCCGATTTGCGGATCCTGGTCATCACACCGAATGGAACCGGCAAGCCTTCTCCCGTCTTCATGCTCCACAGTTTTTCCGGCACCCGTGACGACGGCCATGATCCGCATCCTGATCGCCCGGGGTACTTGCGCAACGGCGTGCCGCTGGGCGAACTGCTCCAACGGGGATTCGGTTTTTTGGTGGTGCCCCAATCGGACCTCACCCGTCACAACGAGGTGGAGTTTCTCAAGGGAATCCACCCGCTGTTTTATCGGGAACACCAAAGTTTTCCGAAATCCTACGAATGGGGCGTGATCTCGGCCGTGGCTTGGGGCGGATCTCGGGCGATGGATTATCTGGAGACCGATGCCGACGTCGATGCCCGGAGAGTGGCCATCATGGGGCATTCCAAAATGGGCAAGACGGCTCTGTGGACGGCGGCCCAAGACACCCGATTTGCCTTGGTGATTTCGGCGCAATCGGGTTGTGGCGGAGCGGCTCTCTGGAAACGCAATTTCGGTGAGAACATGGAGAAGATGGTCACGCGCTTTCCGTATTGGTTGTGCCGGAACGCCGCCCGTTTTGCGCGCAATGAGGAGGACTTGCCCGTGGATCAGCACGAGTTGTTGGCCTGCATCGCGCCGAGACCGTTGTATGTGGCCAGTGGGGTGGAAGACCTTTGGGCCGATCCGGTGGGCGAATACCTTTCGGCCTATCATGCTTCCGAGGTGTACCGGTTGCTCGGCAAGAAGGGGTTGGATTCGCCAACGCCACCGGCGGTCGGTACCGCCCTCACCGACGGGGACATCGCCTACCACAATCGCCCCGGTGGCCACTCGGTGGAACTCTATGACTGGCGAAAATTCCTCGAGTTCGCGGAGCGTCACTTCCGGATGCGGTAGAAACCACTGGGGCGATCGGGAAGTTCCCGGGGGCTCGGTTCATCACCGGGATCCGGTTTAGGCATTGCAGATATGGAGGAATGCGCTTCCCTAGCGATGCTCGATGGAAGTGATGGCAGTCATGATGAACCTTGTTGGACACGGCCTTCGCCGGATTTGGAGATGGCCGTATTCGATCACGTGGCCCTTTGCCCATCGGGGTGTCCGACTGGGGATGCTCTTCCTGAGCCTTTGGACAGCGTGCCGAGCCGCTGGATCTCCAGCCGCTCCAGAGCCAGATCCTGGTCTGGTGGCTTATTTTCCCTTTGATGGAGACTTGTTGGACGCCAGTGGCTTCCAGCGTCATGCGGTGAGTGACCCTGCCGGCCCGACCCCGAAGTTTTCATTGGCGCGCAAGGCTGCACCAAATCAGGTCTTGGGTCTGGTTGGTGGCAATCAGGCAATCACCATCCCGTCACTGGCCGGATTCGGTCCCAATGGCAAACGCGGCACGACGGTGTCCTTGTGGATGCACTGCCCGATAGAAGGTTATCTGCTGGGGTGTGCCCGCGAATCCGTTCCAGAACAGACCGGTTTCTACATTCGTACCGATGGGAAGCACCTGATGGTTTCGGGTGGCGTGGGAGATGAACAAGGTTTCGGGTTTCCCGAGAGTCCCAATGATTGGCGTCATGTGGTGGTGGTCTTCGGTCGCTCCACATCCACCAATGGGACGGCGATGGTGGTTCAAATCTGGGTGGATGGGCGATCGATCGGATCCGCTCCCATCGCCGTGAATCCGCTCCAATTGCGGACACCTCTCACCTTGGGAGGAATCTCCGGCACCACCCAAGGGCGCTTGCGGGGGGAGATCGACAGTTTGCGGTTGTTCAACAAGGCGTTGTCCTTGGAAGCGGTCATGGATCTTCATGCACGTGATACAGCGGATCTGGGAGCGATTCCGGTTCTGATTGTCCAACCTCAGTCCCAGTCGGTGGAGAAGGGGCGTGATGTGACCTTCAAGGTGGTGGCTCAGGAGGGGGCGCCCGCCACTTTCCAGTGGCAGCACGATGGGGTGAATCTCCCGGGAGAGACGGCCCCGGAATTGACCTTGAAGCATGTGACAGCATCGCTCGACGGTGGCCGCTATCGGGTGCTCGTGCACAACGCGTCAGGAGCCGTGTTCAGCGAACCAGCCCGGCTGACGGTGTACCCACTGACTCCCCCCAGCATCGTGGGGCAGCCACTTTCGGTCGACGTGGCCGAAGGCGAACCGGAGGTGGTCTTCACAGTGGCCTCAGAAGGTTCCGGAACGTTGACCTACCAGTGGCAGCGCAATGGAAAGAATCTGCCTCATTCTCAGGGGTCACGACTTGTCCTGCGCCACGTGCGACCCGTTTCCGATGGACGGTATCGCGTGCGGGTGAGCAACGCCTATGGATCGGCTTGGTCCGACGAGGTGACGCTGACGGTGAACACCTTCGATTCCGACGATGATGGTTTGAGCGATTACGAGGAACTGCTGCTCAAGACGGATGCACGGAAGCGGGATTACTATGGGGATCGGATGCCTCCCGTTGCGTCGCCCGAATCCGATTCCTTGGGGGCGATGCTGGCCGAATCGATGGGCGATTCACAAAGCCGCCGAACCTGGGTCTCGGTCGTGCTTCAGATCCTTTTGCGAACACCCCGTCTGTGGTGGATCGATGGTTCCCCCGGCAATGTCCGACTGGATCCTGGCTCGGGCGATGCGGCTTTGGAGCCTTTCTGAAAATGGGGAAGGGTCCTGTTTGGGGGGAGGGTTCGATTGGCAAGGCGCGAGGAAGAAGCAGACCCGCAGCGGTCTGTGACCGACAAGCAACGCCCCCAGCGGGACCTTCACTCCCGAACCGTCCGGGCGGCGGGTCTTTCCGGCTTGGACTGCGTTGGTTCGGGCGGAACAGACCGCAGGAGGACTGCCCCGCCGCTCACCGCCTCGCCCAACCTGAAATTCCCCAGCCTCAGGCCCCTCCCCATTTTCAGACAGGCTCTCAGGAGCGAAGTGAGCTATGCGGTGCGCCAATACTCGGCGACGTTCTCGGTGGTTGGAGACTGACACCCCCCAGCCACCAAAGGTTCCTGCGGATTGCGGAATGAGATTCCGGCGAAGTCGAGATAGTGGCCGAACAGTTCGGTGTTCTGGATGAACCCCTCGATCCGCTCGGATCCGGGACCCATGGCCAGCACAGGGACATAGTCGGAGGTGTGGTTGCCGCTGGTGAAGGCGATGCCGGTGTGGTTGGCAAGCACCTGACCGAGCGCACAAGTGTCTGAATTGAACGCGTCGAAGAGTGCGTACCCCTTTTTCTTGAGGAACGGATCGAGTGTTTCCATCCGTCGTGAGCTGGCTGCGTAGCCGGTGGATTCCTGGAGGCGTGCAGCGGCCTGTGTCCGGTTCTCGGCGGTGCGCAGTCGGTTCAGAATCTCGCCGGCGGATTGACGCACCTTCGTCAGGTTGTGGAAGGAGCCGTTGGTCTTTTCGTAGGTTTCCCCGAGGCCGTTGAGTCCGGGGTTGGCCGTGGAGTGATCGGTGGTGATGAGGAGGAAGGTGTCGGGATGGTCCTTTTGGAACTCGAGGCAGACTTCGATGGCTTGGTCGAAGGCGATCATCTCATGGATGGCCGCAGCGGCATCGTTGCTGTGGCAGCCGTGGTCCACCCGGCCGCCTTCGACCTGAAGGATGAACCGGTCTTCCGAGGCGAACCGACGCAGCGCTGCCCGGGTCATCGCGGCCAGCGAGGGAGTAGGGGTGACCTTCGTCAGGCCTCCCTGTTGATCCACGACATAGGGGATATGTCCTTCCGCGAACACACCCAACCAACGCTGGTCGCGAGGCGCTGAAGCCAGGTCGGAAGGGTTGCGGAGAACGGCGTACTCGAGGCGGCGGAAGTCTCCGAGCAAATCGCGTTTGTCTTTACGCTTGTCGGCCCGGAAGTGGTTGCTGGCGCCCCCGAGGGCCAGGTCGATGCGACGTTCGAGGTATTGTGTGGCGATGTCTTCACCACTGGCCCGGGCGCTGACGCAGGCGATGAACCCGGCGGGCGTGGCATGGGTGATTTCAGTGGTGGTGACCAAGCCCCGCTTCCAACCGGCCTGACCGAGAAGCTCGTAGAGGGTGACCAGTTTCTCGCCCTTGCTGGTCTGGTTGACCTTGCCGTTGGGGATGCGAACACCGCTGCCCCAAGCGCAGGAGGAAGCCGACGAATCGGTGACCAGCGAGTTCTGCGACCGCACGTTCATGACCGCCTGCCGGGTCGAGGGTTGATCAATGAGGCGAAACCAAGTGAGCGGGCGCCCATGGACGTGCTCGGAGAACTGATTGGCGCAGGCGAGGATGCCCGAACTCATCCCGTCGACGACCATGTGGATGATGCGTCGCGGTGTGCCCAAGGCGACGGGGCGATTCTCGGTGTTGGATTTCCTCGGAGCATTGTCCGCCGCACCCAACGCAGTGGCGGTGAGCGCGGAGACGGCGGGGGCCGTCACGAGTGACTTGAGGAAGTGTCGCCGAGGGTTCATGCAGGTCGATTGCTTCGCGATCAAAAGCCCGGTCAGCACCTGGGGCAATCGCTCAGTTTACCGACGCGGGTGACATTGTTGCGACGGCGATTCGGGCATCCAGGCAGTTCATGACGATCCTCTGGGAAAAATCACCGTGGGGTGTACCCTGCGCTCATGGCCCAGCCCAATCCTCCGTTCACGCCGTACATCCCCGCGGCCACTCGATTGCGAGAGTTCACCGCCCGATCGGTCATCGTGGGTTCGCTCCTCGGGATCATCTTCGGGGCTTCGTCGCTGTACTTGGCGCTCAAGGTGGGCCTGACGGTGAGCGCTTCCATTCCGGTCGCTGTCATTTCGGTCACGCTGTTCCGTTTGTGGGCCAAGCTGGGCGGGCGGGATGCCACGATTCTGGAACACAACATCGCCCAGACGGCCGGTTCGGCCGGCGAGTCGCTGGCCTTCGGGGCGGCGGTGACCATGCCGGCGATCCTCATCCTGGGCTTCGATCTCGAGGTGGGTCGGGTGCTGTTGGTGGCGGTGCTGGGCGGACTTCTGGGCATCTTGCTCATGATTCCGCTGCGTCGCCCGCTCATCGTCCAGCAGCATGGAGAACTGAAATATCCCGAAGGCACGGCTTGCGCGGAAGTGCTCAAGGCGGGGGCCAATGACGAGTCGCGCGCCGCGGCCGATCCCGCTTATGCCCGCGAAGTGGCGGGGGCGGGCCTTCAGGCCAAGACCATCTTCGGCGGCTTCGCCTTGGGCTTGCTGTACAAATTTGGCAACTCGGCGTTGAAGCTCTGGAAGGAGGCCCCGGAGAAGGTGTTCGGAGCTCCGCTCAAGGGTGGATCGGTCTCGTGTGAGATTTCCCCTGAAATGGTGGGCGTTGGCTACATCATCGGCCCGCGAATCGCCGGTGTCATGGCCGCAGGCGGGGTCTTGAGCTATCTCGTGCTCATTCCGCTCATCCAGTACTTCGGTGGGGGGTTGATCAGTCCACTGGCTCCTGGCAAGAAGCTCATCGCCGACTTGTCTCCCAACGGCATTCGCAGTGCGTACCTGCTCTACATCGGGGCCGGGGCCGTGGCAGCCGGCGGGCTTGTGAGTTTGTTGCGTTCGATGCCGACGCTTTGGCGGACGCTGCGAGCGGGGTTGGTGGATTTGGCGGGAGCCCACGAAGGCGGTTCCGGTGCCTCAGGCGACCGGCGTGACCGGGACTTGTCCCTGCGGTGGGTGGCCGGTGGGGTGTTTGTGCTGATGGCGGCCATCACGTTGGCTCCGTCGCTGCGCATGAACCTCTTGGGTGCGGCGCTGATCCTGGTCTTGGGGTTCCTCTTCGTGACAGTGTCCTCGCGTTTGACGGGGGAAGTGGGTTCCAGCTCCAACCCCATTTCGGGCATGACCATCGCCACGCTGCTGCTCACATGCCTGACCTTTGTGGCCGTGGGATGGACGGGTTCAACCCACTATGTGACCGCGCTCTCGGTGGGCGGCATCGTCTGCATTGCCTGTTCCAATGGTGGCACCACCTCTCAGGATTTGAAGACTGGCTTCCTCATTGGAGGCACGCCCCGGTATCAGCAATTGGCCATCCTCATCGGAGCTTTCGCATCGGCCGTGGTGATGGGGTGGGTGCTCTTGGCCATGAACAATGCTGGAACGATTCACGTGCGCGCCTCGGACGTCGCCCCGGGCTTGGTGGCCCCGGCCCAGGCGCTGGTCGACGCTCCGCGCGCCCATCTTGTCGGTCCGATGGCCGGAGTGGATGCACAGGAATACCGCGTCTGGCATCAGACCGATACCAACGGCGTGGCTCGGAAGTGGTTGGTCGATGATTCGGGCCAGGCCGTCTGGTTGGTGGATCCGGCCATCACCGGAACCGAGACCAAACTGCCCAGTGGGGCCACGGTCACCAAGTACGATGCCCCGAAAACCGTGCTGGTGAGCTACATCATCAAGGGAGTGCTCGATCGCAAACTGCCCTGGGACTTGGTGCTCATCGGCGTGATGATCGCCTTGGTGCTCGAACTGAGCGGGATTCCGTCTTTGGCTTTTGCCGTGGGTGTTTATCTGCCCATCTCCACCTCGTTGGGTATTTTTGTCGGCGGATGTGTGCGGTGGTGGGTGGATCGCGCCACGCACGCCCGGGGCCAGTCAGCGGGAATGAGCCCGGCTGAAATTGCCGCGGAAAGCGATCGATCACCCGGGGTCTTGATGGCCAGCGGCTACATTGCCGGGGGCAGTATTGCCGGCATCGGTGTGGCGATCAGTCAGGGAGTGACCACGGGGTTCAATGAGTCGGTCGAGAAATGGATGACCGCGCACAACCCGTTCTTCGAGGGACCCTCTTCAGACGCCTTGTCGCTGCTGCCCTTTGCCGTGCTGGTGGTGCTGCTGTTCCTCGCCGGTAAGTCCGGAGATCGGCAGCAAAAAGCCGCTGCAGGAAAGATTCCCTGAGCGGCTTCGCTGGCTCCGGATTTGTTACCAGCCGTATTCTATGGAACGGCGCTGCCAGAGGAACTCGAACATGTTGCCCTCGTGGGGTTGATCCCAGGAGATCTTCATGGTGGAGACCGGGCCGATGTTCAGACGGTCGATTTCCGTGAAGGCCTCGAGGTCGCGGATGAAGGCCGGGTCTTTGGTGATCGCCGAGCAGGCCAAGGTGTAGCCGATGTTCTTGAGCACCTCAGACTGGCTGCATTGGACCACGCTGGCGTAAGGGCAGAGGAACTCCCGGTTGGCCAACGGGTGTGCGAAGGAATCGCAACGCACGATGGTCGGCCGCATGAAGGTGCCGATGTCGCTGGAGACTTTGCGGGAGCCACCGCGGTAGCGGGCGGTGACGTCCTCGGCGCCCGGTGTCTTGAGGCCGTCTTCGATTTGTCCATCGATGTAGTCCGCCATCTTGGGGTTGGCGAATCCGGACAGGCGGGCCTCGGGATCATCTGAGGCGGTGGGGGCGATGGGGCCGAGCTTCTTGGCCAAGGCATCGGCGATTTCTTCCGCGTACTTGGGAACCACCACGGCGCTGGCGTTGATGCATGAGCGGCCGCCGTTGTCGGCGATGCTGGCTGCAATCACGTCGATGAACTGAGGCCAATTTTCAATCTGGTCTTCGCCGATGACGAACTTGCTCCAACCCGGTCCATGGATCTGGATCGCCGGGTTGTGGGCGTACTGCTGGGTGGTGGACTTGTCACCGAAGATCAAGGCCCGGCCGCACAAGTTCAGGATGGCGGCGGCGCCCTCGTGGTCGGTGGGATAGAAACCGAACGCCTCCGCGGGAACCCCGGCGGCGATGAAGGCTTGGATGAGTCGGTATGGGGTCCACGGTTCTTCTTTGCCTGGCTTGATGACCACCGGGGTCTTGAGCGAAATGGCCGGAATCCACAGGGAATTCACGGCCGGCGAATTGCTGGGCATCACCAGACCCAGAGCGTGGGCCGTGGGGAAGAAGGCCAGCTTGGTGCCGAACTGCTCGCCGCGTCCCTTGTCGAGGATGCTCAGGTCCAGCCCGCGGGAGAGACCGTTGAGCACCTCCGGCATGTGGGTGAGGGCGTAGTGGATCTTGGCCATGTTCCGCTTCACCATCACATGGGGCAATCCGCTGGTGCTGCTGAGGGTTCGGATGTACTCGTCGGCGCTCTGGGTGTGGCCGCGGTCTCCCAGGGGCAGGGTGCCACTCAGGAACAAGTCGCCGGCCTTGGCGCTCATGGCCATCAGCTCGGCGATGGTGAAACGATTCAAGGCGGCTCGTGCGACTCCCAGCTTGGTCAGGTCTTTTTTGACGATGCCGGCATTCACGGACGAGACGACGGCGCAGACCTCTCCGGTGCGGAAATCTTTCACCTCCGTTTGCTCCAGGGAGGCGTAGTTGCGGCCGAGACGAATGACAGGGAGATGCGGAATGGTGCTCATGGGATTCGATGAACGGACTTCAAACTGGTACGTCTGCGTACAATTGGCAAACGCAGGTTTTGGATCTTCGGTTGAGGTGAGAGTCTGAAGCCGTTCTTCAGGGTTTCTTGGGCGGAGTGATGACGGTGAGCCGCTCGGCGACGGTGGCCGCACGGTAGTCGGCCTGGGCCCGGAAGCAGTCGGCATCGATGTCCACGGCGCTTACTTGGGCATCGAAGGCGGCCTGCTCCCGCAACTGCAAGGCCAACAAGTCGGCGGCGCCGCGGGCGAAGCGTTCGGTCTCCGCTTCTTGGAGCTCCACAGCCAGTTGGACATTGATCCGGGCTTGCACGGTTTGTTCGTGGGCCGCACTCCAGGCAGAGAAGGAGTCCCGAACTTCCGTCTGGATGCGGTCGCGGGCAAACTGTTGCTCGCGGGTGACTTGTTCGAGTTGGGCGTCGACTTCGGCCACCCGCCCCTTGGCCTCGCGGCGCTGCAGGGGCACTCGCAATTCGACGCCCACCTGGACTTCGGCTTCGGTCTGGTCTTTGTAGCGACGGTCGCCGTAGTCGCGGCTGGCGCTGACACCAGCGTCCAGATTTGGAAGGAGTTGGTTCTTGGCCAGTCGGCGATCCACTTCGAGCTTTTCTTGAGTCAGGCTGAGGCGCTTGAGTTCGGGTCGGGTCGTCAGTGCTCGTTGCAGGTCTTGTTGCAGAAGGCTGGCATCCGGACCCTCCGGCGTCGGCAGCATGGGTGGCAATCGATCGCGTGTGGCCACGGTGGGGTTGTCCCGGGAATCGCGATGGAAGAGCGACAAGGCCAATCCCGCCGCCTCGAAGCGGCGGCGCGCCTGGACCACGGCCAGTTCCCGCGCGACAATGAGGCGTCGATTGTCGGTCAGGACGATGCGCGGAATCAGGCCGGATTCGCTTTGAGTCTTGAGGGCGTCCATGCGCTCGCGGGCGATTCGGAGCAGCGCCTCGGACAATCGCAGACGCTCCCCGGCGGCCAGCCATCCATAGTAGCCTGCGGTCGCGGCTCGGATGAAGTCGATTTGCTGGCGGTGGATCACCGGGTCGGCCAGATCTTTGTCGAGTCGCGCCTTGATGAGGGTCGCCCGCCGCCGGTCGATGGACCCATCGCGCAGCAAGGGCAAACGGAAGCCGATCCGGGGTTCACCGGAGCCCTGGGTGCGGCTCTTTTCGTAGTCGGGCAACAGGTTGCCGGAGGTGATGCGATAGCCTCCGAAAAGGGTGCTGCCCCAGATTCCGGTGAATTGCTCGAAGCCCGTGTCGACGGTGGTGCTTTGGTAATATCCGCTGGGAGCGTCGAAGAGGCGTGAGAAGAACTGGAAATCGAAGGTGCCGCGGGCGCTTTGGAGGCGTCCGGCAGCGACATCCCGCTCGATCAAGGCCGCCAGCATGGGTGGGTATTGCTGGCGTACCGAGTCGAGCACCTCGTGGAGCGTCAGCGCATTGGCCGCGGACGGGGGCGTATTGGTTGCCGGGGTCGCGGGCGATTCGGCTGCCTGCAATTCCCCCGAGGCATTGCACAGGAGGAGGCCTGCGAGGACACCCAGGATGGGCCTGTGAAGACAACCCCAGGTTGCGGTGAACCGGGAGGCGTGCGGATTCCGGGCTGAAGCCCGATTCCACGAAAACGTCCGGTCGGAGATCGCGTTCATGACGGGCGAATCACTTCTTGGGATCGAGGAGTTCCTCGGAAATCACCGGCGGAAAACCGTTCAACTGTCGCCAGACTTCGTACCACAGCGGAACTCGTTGGAGCAGCACCCATCCGTTGGCCCGGACTCCTTGCCTGAGCCATCGGGAATCTGGCCAAGGCACGACAGTGTCTTTTCCATCTTGGCCGGCCACCAGGTCGGGTTTTTCTGCCACGAGAATGCGGAATTTGCCCTTGCCGTTGTCGGTGGGGTCCACCAGCACCACTTCGCCGCCGAAGGTGCCCCGCGCGAGGCTGGGCCAGCCGACGAGTTGGAGTGCTGGCCAACCCTCGAACTGAAGGCGCACCGGACTGCCTTCCCGGACGACCCGGCCATCGGGACCGGTTTCGCGGGCCATGACCAGCGGCATGTCCTGGCCATGGAGCCACACCTCCACCATGGGTTTGTCGGTCTGGCCGATGATGGTGCACAGCGGTGATCCGGCGCGCAGGAAGGTTCCCTCGGTGGCTTGCAATCGGAACACGATGCCAGCCCTCGGTGCGGTGACTTTCTGCATGCGGGTCTGGCTGATCTGGATCTCCAGTCCGGTCAGCGATTGCTCGGCAGAGGCCAGTTCAGCCCGGGCGGAATCGCGTTGAGCCGTGATGCCTTGAATGGCCCCCCGTAAGTCGACGGGGGTCCGATCGAGTTCGGCCTGGGAGCGCTGCAATTCGGCTTCAGTGCGATCCCGTTCAAGGGTGGCCAATTCAAAATCCCGCTGGGAAACCAATCCCCGCTTGTCGGAGTAAAGAGACTTGAGACGGTCGAATTGAAGGCGGGCGGTGTCGGCGGCAAATCGGGCTGCTGCCAATCGGGTCTTGGCGGCCTCCAAGGCCAGCGGCAGGGCGCGCTCCTGCTCGCCGATTTGAAGGCCCAGCGATTCGACCCGGGTCTTGGCGGCATCGCGTCGGGCGGCGGCAGCGTCCCGTTGTTGGAGCAGGTTCGCCAGCAGGTTGGGGTCATTGTCCACGATCTCGAAGAGCGGATCCCCTTCCTGGACTTGCTGGCCTTCCACGACAAATGATCGATGGACTTTGCCGGGCAGCGGTGCTTCTACCGTGAGGCTTCGTTCCAAGGGATTGTAGGCGATGATTCTTCCGGATCCGCTGACGAATTGCTGCCAGGGCAGGACGATGAGCGCCACCAGGGCGACGATGCACAACGCGGCCGACAAGACGGTGAGTTGACGCAGTCGGCGCGATGAAGCCGTGCGATCGAGCGCGCTGAGTCCACTGCGGCGATCGAGCAGGGGCATGGCCGACGGAGTCGAAGAATCCGAGGAAACCTCCGTTTTCAGGGCATCGGTCGAGGCCGGTTCGCTGTTCATGGGTGGGGAGGAAGTTCAGGACCGTGGCCGGGACGACTGAGGTGGCATTCGCCGAGTTGCACCGAATGGTCACAGCGGCGGATCAAGTCCGGATCGCGCGTCACGAGGACGAGTGTGCGTGGTTCACGGGCGTCGAAAAGCGCGGCCTCCAGTTTTTCGAGGGTGTCGATCTCGAGGCCATCGAGGGCTTCGTCCACCAGCAGCAATTGCGGTTTCCGAATGATGGCCCGGGCGAGGATCAGTCGGCTGCGCTGGGAGTTGGTCAGCGGGTGCCCACCGGGACTGAGCACGGTTTCGAGTCCGTCATTCATGCGATGCACGACTCCCAGGAGTCCAACGCATTCGAGGGCCCGGTTCACGGCGTCGATGTCGATATCGGGCCGCCCGAGTCGGACATTTTCGAGAATGGTTCCTTGAACGATTTCCTGACCCCTCACCAGGAAAACCTGCCTCCGGAGTTCGCCCAGTTGCCAGAGCCGAAGATCGATGCCATTGAGCAAGACCTGACCGGTGGTGGGCTCTCTCAGGCCGGCCAGGAGATCGAGCAAGGCGCTTCCGCCCAAACCGCCGGGACTCACGATGCCCAGGGTGGAACCGGGCGCGATGTCGAGGTTCTGGTCTTGGAGAACCGGCAGACCATCGGCCGATGCGTAACTCACGCCCCGAACCTGCACTCTCAGTCCGCTTTCCGTGACCGCAGGTTTTTCTCCGCTCTCTCGTTCAATGGGCAAGTCTACCAGGTAACCCAACTTGTCCACTGCGGCCATGGCGTCGTACCAGCTTTCGAGGTGTTTCCCGAGTTTGGACATGGCCGCCACGATGGAGGCGACGATGAGTTCGCTGGCCACCAGTTGACCGAGGGTCAGTTCCGCCCGCAGCACCAACCAACCGCCGATGGACAGCAACGCGGCGCTCGCGATGGCTTGAAGGCCCAGCAGGGAAATGACCTGGCCGAGCAAGATGCGGAAGTGGGATTTGCGCGCCTTCAAGTAATCCAGTGCGAGGCGATCCGCTCGCGAGCAGGCCATCTCGGCAGCGCCGCTGACCCGGAAGAGCAGGGGGAACATGGCGATTTGTTCCAACCAACCCACCACCGCGTGCTTGGCGTAAGATTCGTCGATGCTGGTTCGGACGGCCCTCTTTCCAGGCAAGAAGACCACGAGAACGAGCAGGACCAGCAGGATGGCCGCGAAGAACAGAAGCAATGGATGAAAGAACCCCAGTACCACCAATCCAATGAGGGTGCTGAAGATGACGTTGATGCCATCGAGCAGCAGACCGGAGGCACTCTTCTGAACCGTGACCACATCGAAGAAGCGATTGACCAGCTCTGGGCCTTGGTGGGCCTCAAGCACCTCCAACGGCACCCGTGGGAGGCGGAAAGCCAAGTCGGCCGTCAGTCGGACAAAGATTCGGCGCTGGATCAACTCCATGGCGTATTCCTGCCCCGCTCGGAGGATCCCCAGCATTCCGAGCAGGAACATCAGGAAAACAGCCAAGACGATGAGGGCCTGGACGTAGACCGGTTGTTCGCTGCCGAAGGCGAAATTGTTGACCACTGCGTCGGCCGTTAGCGGGGTCGCCAAATAGAGGATCCCGGAAATGATCGACAAAACCAAGATGATGCGGATTTCCTGCGCCTCGGGTCGAAGCAGTGCCAGGAATCTCAGAAACGGTGTCGGATGGGAGGGCGATCCCGCGGAATGGCGGTTCCCGGTGTGCGCGGGACTTGGATGGTTGGAGCCCATGACGGAATTGAATCTTATTAAGCCACATCCGAAATAAATCAAATCGACGCCTCGGAAACCGCGCGCCACTGGCCCGGTGGCAGATCGCCCAAGTCGAGTGCTCCAAATCGGCTGCGGAGCAGCGATTCGACGCGAAAACCCTGGCTCGCGAACATGCGGCGGACTTGGTGGTAACGACCCTCGATGAGATCCAGACTGGCGGTCCGGGTTCCCGTGAGAGTCAAGGTGGCGGGCAAGCAGGGGTCCGACTCATCCGGCAAGCGCAGGGTGCCGGAGGCGAACAACGGGACGAGTTCCGGGGTCAGATCCTGATCCACCAACACCTCGTAGCGTTTGGTGACCTTGTGTCGGGGCGAGGTCCAGCGTTGCACCAGTTCTCCCCGGTCGGTGATGAGCAACAGGCCGGTGGTTTCTTTGTCCAGGCGCCCGACGCTTGTGATGGGTGGATTGCGACGGCTCCAGCGTTCCGGGAGCAGCGAAAAAACGTTGGCTCCTTCCCGCTCGTCCCGCGAGCAAACCAACCCCGCCGGTTTGTGCAGCATCACCAAAATACCTTCGGGGTGATCCACCGGTTCGCCGTCGATCCGTAGATCGGCCAACAAGACCTTTTCGGAAGGGTCCTTGGCGACGAGGTCGTTGATGCGCACTCGACCGGCCTTCAGCCAGCCCCGCGATTCACCCCGGCTGCAGTAGCCGTGGCGGGAGAGGATTTGATCGATGCGGAAGCGCGTCATGCAGACCGGACCTTAGCCGGCGTCGGGCGGGGTGACGAAGCGAAACTCCCCGTCGAAGCGCGATCCACCCGGAATGGGTTCGGTCTTCCGTTGGGGCATCGGAAGCCTATCCTCGGAGCTCATGACACGACATTGCCATCGCTGTGGCTGGCTCTGGACCCTCCGGGATTCCCCCGGCCGCAGTGAGACTTGCCCCCAGTGTCGGGCTGATTTGAGGGTGTGCTTCAATTGCAAGTTTCACGATCGACAGGCGGCCTATCAGTGCCGCGAGCGTCGGGCAGAACCTGTTTCTGAAAAGGATGCGGCCAATTTCTGCGAATACTTCGACTTCCAGCTGCGGGAGTGGAAAGGCAACGCGGGTTCCGGTGGCACGCGAGAGGATCAGGCGCGGGCCGAGTTGAAACGGTTGTTGGGTGACGATTGAGTTCCGCTGGTGAAGTCACTCGCCACGCAAGGCTGCCAAGAGTTCACCTCGACACGCTTGACGCGTGGCCATCCAGGTCCAGAGCACGCCATTGACGAACACCGCCCCCAGGATCCAACCCAGCGAAACCCAGGGAAGCCCCTGAGGATTCACTTTCCAGATCGGGGCTGTGGCCAACACCGACGCAGTGATGCCGAACAGCATGCCGAGCGCGAGCAAGCGGAGGTGTTCGGATAGGATCATGGTTTGAATCTGCGATTTCTGGAAACCCACAGCCGCCAACAAGGCAAGTTCACCCCGGCGCTCGAGGACGTTGCGTTGGACCACCAGACCCAGCCCCACGCTTCCCAGCAGCAGTCCCAGTCCTCCCAACCACTGGAAGGTGTTCAGGTAGGTGTTCTGCACGGCATTGAAACGGTTCAACCGGTCCACCGTGGTCGTGGTTTCCAGCCCCAGGTCGGTGAGACCACGGGTCAACGCCTCGGCAATCGGTTTCTCGTCGTTTTCGGTGTCGATGAGGAAAGATCGGTAGCCGTTTTCACCGGGGAAACGGCGAACAAACTCCGCCTCCGAGATCAAGAGTTGCCCTTGCAGGATGGAGTTGGCCACGGCGCCCACCAGACGTACCTGGAACGGATTGCCGCGCTCATCCACGTAGTCCAAGACATCGCCAATTTTTTTGCCCAGAGCCCATTGGATGGAATTGGCGTCGCCGATGGCCGGGATGGGGGCGTTGTTGGTGGCGGTCGGCACGAGGCTCATCCAAGGACGGTCACTGGGCATTCCGGAAGCGAGCGATTGAAAGGTGAATGCCCCTCGATCGGCCAGGAACTCAGGTCGCACCCCCAGCAATCGTGGGCGTTGTGCCCGGTTCAGGTTCAGGCAGCTGGCGTCATCGCCGTCTCGGACACGCATGGGAACCACCGACATGCCTGTCAGGCGTTTGGGGTCCAGACCCAGTCGTTCCTGCCCCCGGATCGAATTGAGATCCTCGTTGACCGGCAAAGAGGAAACCGCCCAGAGGCTGAATCCGCCGGTGCCGGAACCTCGTTGGTGTGAATCCCTGGAAGCATCGAGGCGATTGGCGGCCACGGCCACGATCAGGAACACGGCCACGGCCAGCAGGCTGATGACCGCTATCGAGCGGTTGGGTTGTCGCTGAGGTGCGCGCGAAACGAGTTCTGAACGGGTGGTCGCTGCAGCCTCGGTGCGCCCCCCCAGCAAGCGCCGTCGATGGAACAGCAGAGCGCTTCCCAGTAGCAAAGCGCCGGCTCCGAAGAAGTAACCGGGCTGCAGTGCCGGATCGGCTGTTGATCCCAAACCGACGAGGGTCATGGTTCCGAGCAGTGCAAGGCCAGGCAGCAACACGGTCGCCGACTGTCCCACCCCAGAGCTTACGGATGCTCCGTCATTGAGCAGTTCCCGCGGAGTCCGCTTCACCCATTGCTGCAAGGCCCGGTGTTGAGTCCAGCCGACCATGAAGACCGCGGCGAACCATCCGCCGACGATGGAGGCCGGGGCGGGGTGGAAGTCCAAAGAAGCTCCGGCCACGGCGTCTTTCCACAGCGTGTTCAAACCCATCAGGACCATTTTCCCGTAAAAGAGGCCGCCGCCGCAGCCCAATGCGGCTCCCAGTGCCGCCAGGCTGAGCCCTTCGCGGAAAAAGAGCTGCGAAGTGGCCTTGGGGGTCCAACCCAGTGCCAGCAAGGTGCCGATTTCTTGGACACGGCGCTCCATGCCAAAGCGGAAGACCATGTTCAGCAGCAGGAGCGCGGAGACGATGAGGAAGAAGCTGAATCCGATGAATAGCCCGCCGAAATCCTGACCACCCTGTGCAGCGGCCAGAGCAGACGGCGAGAGGGGTTGGAATCGCAGCCCGAAATCGGCTGGCGTGATCTTTTGTCGCAATTCCTGCGAGAGGCTGTTGACCAGTGTTCGCGCATCCCAGAAATCACCCTGAAACCAGCGGATACTGGTGGCGTTTCCGAAACGGTTGGCCCACATCCGCCGCCCGGCTGCCAGGGTGATGAAGGCCTTGGGGGTTCCACGCCATTGCTTCCAATAGGCCTCGTCCTTGTCCCGGATTTGTCGGGTCAATTCGAAGCCCGCATCCCAATCCTGGGTGCTTTCTGCTTTCGATAGACCCGGGAATTCCGGCATGAGGGACCGGTCGGCATGCAGTCCCTCCAGTGGAACGATGCCTCGCACGCGGAACCGATTGGTTTCCTCGATGAGGCGAGCCCCGGTGTCCACTCGGTAGGACAGCACCGAAACCCAGTCACCGGCTTTGAGCGCCAAATCCTCTGCCAGCCAGGTGTTGATGAGGATTTCATCGTCAGCCATTCCGTCCGGGGTGTACGGAGCGCCGGCGGCTGCGACCATCGAGTAGGGTACCGATCGAGAGCCGGCTTCGAGGGCATTGGCCAAATAGGTCAGGATCGGAACCGGCTTCGGGAAGGCCGAATTCAATTGGCTCAGTGCATCAGACACCACTGGGTCCAGAAAAATGCGCCGACTGACCAGTTCGACTTGAGCCGGAGGAGGATTGGCCGTGCCACCTGGAGCAGGAGCAGGACGAACTTCCAGTTCTGCATCTGCCAGACTGAAGCCCTCCGATACCTTCGCGGAAAGTGACTGGGGGTCGGTGGTGAGGGATGATGCGCTCAGCAACGCCAGGTTGGCACGTTGTCCGAGGCCGGCCGCCTTCGCCAGAACGCCATGGGGCAGGAAGAGGTTGAACGGCGGCGATGAACCGGCTGTGGTGGAAAAGTCGCCCCATTCGGCGGCTGTCAGAATGTGCCCGACCCGGACGCGCAGGGCCACGCTGGCCCCATCCCGGGGAGTGATGACCGCATCCTGGGACAAAGCCGACGGCTTGTGGATGCGTACCACCAGTTCATCTCCCACGCGGACGGAGAGGTGGTGTGCCAGAGAAGTGTTGAGAGCGACGGAGTCGTCGTTCCATGAGGGTATCGAGCGTGTGCCGGGAACCAACGACCAGAAATGGCCCGGGACGCCGTGGACATGAACCTGATTGGCACGGGCCGACCCATCCTGCCGAGAGACGACTCCGGGAAGCCGCAAGGCAAAGGTTGCCAGCGTGTTCGTGAGACCGACACCTGCAGGTCCTCCCGGCCGCGCGACAAAGAACCGGTCGCCGCCGTCCAGGATGAATTCGGCTTTCCCAATGCGGTCCAGGGCCCGCCGTTTGAGGGTCTCTCTTACCGAATCACCCACCGTGAGGGCGCCGATCAACACGGTGGCCGCCACCGCGGCCGCCAGGACCACGCCGACATGATGACGCGCATGGAAGGCCAGGCTTCGCCACCGCAGCAGTGCAGGGGACATCTTCATGGTTTTCGAACCCGTTGCGGACACGGGCTTACTAAAGCCGTGATCGTCCATCCCCGCAATTGTCGGGCGCCCCCGTTTGAATTGGGATCTCTGTCAGCCGGAGTCTGGATCGGGTCTTCAGACGGTTGGTCTTTTTTCCCAGCCTGCGGTTCGATCGATTTCTGTCTTTCCGACTGCGGCGGGATTGCAGCGGGGCCAAAAAAAGTCAAAACTCGTCGCATTGGTTTTCCGCTCTGGTTCGTCATCTTGGGCGAGCCGACGACAAACGACCGACTGCATCGACCTCATGACCCTCTCACTTGGGATACTTGCTGCCGCCCAGAGCGGTACAGACCTCGGCTTCATCTGGAACAAGGCCACACCCGAGGCCAAGGTGATCATCGTCATTCTGGGCATTCTTTCAATCGGAGCCTGGTCGATGATGATCCAGAAGTTTTTCCAGATGCGACGGGCCGCCAAGTACAACAGTTTTTTTGAGGCTGAATTCCGACAGCAGGACGGTGTGATGGGCATCTTTGATCGGCGCCTGCCGGTCGAAGGTTGCCCCATGTTCTCGGTGTACACCGACGGATGCACCGATCTCGAAGCCCGTCTGCGCCTTCCCGATGGATCCCGTCGCACTCGCCTGTCGATCAAGAGCATCGAGCATGTCAAACGACAGGTCGAAGGAGCCGTGGCCCGGGAGTCGCTGCGGCTCGAATCAGGTCTCATTCTGCTGGCCATCGCTGTCAGTGGCGGGCCCTTCATGGGATTGCTGGGCACCGTTTGGGGCGTCATGGACACCTTCGGCGGCATTGCCAAGGCGGGGCGCGCCGATTTGACGGCGATGGCTCCCGGTGTGGCGGCAGCCTTGGTGACTACCGTTGCCGGCCTGCTGGTGGCGATCCCGTCGATGTTCGGTTACAACTACCTGGTGCACACACTCCGGGTGTTGACCGTGGAGTTGGACAATTTCGCCCAGACGCTGGCCTCCAAGATGGAGACCGAGTTCCTGCCTGACGATGAGTGACGCAGACCTCCAGTCTCCACCGATCCGGACTTCGGAAACTTCCGAGTCCAGCCGAGGTGTTTTGTGCGCCGACTGCGATCACCTCAATCCTGTTGATCGGCAGACTTGCAAGTATTGCTCCAAGCCCTTGTTCGTGGCGTGCGCGGGATGCTCGACGGCCAATGAACGGGTGCTTTCGCAATGCCGGAAGTGCGGTCAATCCCTCCAAAAAGGTTTCCTGTCCGGACTGCTGGGTGCGTCCGTGGATGACGTTCCGCAGCCCCCCCGTTGGGATGGGTCTCCGACGGGCCCCATGGGCAAGGGGATCCTGTGCTGCAGATGCGAGCACCTGAATCCCACGGGCCTCGAACAGTGCGAGCGCTGCAGTCAGTCTCTCTTCATCGACTGCCCCAAGTGCCGGAAGCGCAACGCGCGGGTGCTCATGCAGTGCGTCTCCTGCCGTGGTCGCTTGCATCAAAAATCAAGCCACGGGAAGTCTCATTCGGAGGGCAAATCCGCGGCATCGGAGCGGGCCTCCATTCCAATTTCCATGTCCACCGGGCCCATCGTTTGCGCGAAGTGCACCCACCCCAATCCCGCGGGCTTGCAGCGCTGTGAGCAATGTCGAGGGCACTTGTTCGTGGTCTGCCGTGACTGCAACACCACCAATGCGCGTTCCGAGCCCCGGTGTTTGAAGTGCAACCGGAGACTGCACCGCTCCATCAATGAGCG
>JACCDP011471083.1_pt1 | contig 25739 bp, 23 predicted proteins | sample 7445841 | NCBI WGS metagenome assembly JACCDP01 (sample SAMN15323441, study PRJNA562643) | freshwater metagenome | isolation source: river surface water | place: USA:Blue River Watershed | collected 2017-08-17 | reverse complement strand
GTGGCCGGACAGGCGATAGACTGGGTAGCGCGGGAACTCGACGAACAGGAGGCGGTGTACTTTGCGGAGAACAGGTATGTGCGCCCGCCTGCTGTAGACGACGACTTTGGCAAGAAGAAGTACTACGGGTTGCCGGACAACAAGCACGGCAAGATAATGCGCGACACGATGGCCAAATGTATCGGGTTGCGCGGGTACTGGTGCAGTCGGGACTTTGTGCACGCCAAGAAGGTCATCAACAGGGAAGCCAACGAGGACCGGGTAGCGGCGCTTGCAGAGGCGCGGAAGATTCAACGCGAGGAGGAAAGGGTGGCCGGAAAGCGATCGATGCCTGTAAGCAACCGGGATGTACGCGCTATGGTGCCCGACGACGAGGTCGGCAAGGTAATTGCTGCGCAGATGGTGCAGGCGAGCATGGCGACTGTGCAGACCAACCTTGCCAAGAACGTACCGCTTGCCGATCAGCCAGGACTTACCAAGCGCGAGGTCCGCAGCATCCTGCTCAACAACTTTCGCGAGTTCTGCCTCAAGTGCAAGATCGAGGGCAAGGACGGCAAGATGCTCCAGTTCGTCTGGAACAGGCCGCAGCGCATGCTCGCCAAGATGCTTGCCGTACGCCTGGTCACGGGCAAGCCGGTGTTGGGTGTGATCGCCAAGGCGCGCAAGTGGGGCTGCTCGCTGCTTGTCGTACACTGGATGGCGTGGATGATGCTGCGTTCGCCCAACACGCGTATCATGCTTGTCCTGCACCACAAGGACTACCTTGGCGAGTTCCGCCGCCGTTACAAGCAGGTGTTCCTGTCGTTGCCGACGTATATCGCGCCCAAGATAGTCGTCGATAATGCGTCCCAGCTGTGCTTGGAGAACGGCTCGCTGGTAGACTTTTACACAGCCGGCACCAAGCAGACCGCCGACTCCGTGGGTCGTTCGACCGGTTACCAGTGGGCGCACTTTACGGAGGTGCCGTTCTGGCACGCGCCGGACCGTACGTTCACCGCCGCCCTGTCGTCTGTGTATTTGGGGCCAAATACGGGCGTTGTCGTCGAGTCTACGCCGCAGGGTGCGTACGGTAAGTTTTACGACATGTACAACGAGGCCAAGCAGGGACTGTCGGACTACTTCCCGTACTACGTTCCCTGGCACATCGTCGATGACTACAAGTTGCAGCCTACGCTCGACCAGCGGCACAACTGGCAATTGTGGCGCGATACAGGCGACGACAAGTACCGCATCGCGATGGGCGTCACAGCCACCGGCAAGCCCATTGTTTTGGAAGACCACGAGAACAGAATTGGCAGGTTTGGTCTGTCCTGCGACCAGTACCTGTGGTGGTGCGACACCCTGCGCAACCGTCACGCAGGTAACTTGTTGTCCATGAAGCAGGAATACGGAGACGACGATGTATCGTGCTTTCTCACAGCAGCCAAGCTTGCGTTTGAACAGGAAGAAATTGCGAGCGTCAAGAGTGTATGCGATGCGCTACGCGACAGACTGTACGACTGCGGACTGGTCTATAACCAAAATGGCGTTCTTGAAGTTGACCGCGCCGCGCGGGTCTACAAGATTCACGAATCGCCGTCGCAGGATATTGTCGCCGAGGGGCGGTATCTGGCTGTTATGGACACGTCCTTTGGTGGATCTGCCCAGGCTGACTGGTCGGTAATGAAGGTCTACCGGCGCGAAATGGACTCGTTTGTGCTTTGCGCCAAGATAAAGTCCAAGCTGCAGCCGTCGCCGTTCTGCGACCTGTGCGAGCGCCTGTTGAGCTGGTACGGGCAGCCTTTGCTCGCGATTGAAGCCAACAAGGGCGAGGCGCACATCAACGAGTTCCGCAACCGCAACTACCCCAGGCTCCTTCGCCGCCCACGCATCAATGTCATTGACGGCAGTAAGTTGGAGGATGCGATTGGGTTTTGGATGTCGGAGTCGGCCCGCGCAGTGTGTTTGGCTACGCTCGACCGCTACATCCGCGACGGCAGGCTTGTCGACCCAGACGATGACTTGTACTCTGAAATGTTTACGTTTGTCGTCAACGAGACGACGGGCAAGAAGGAAGCGGCTAAGAATTGCAACGACGACCACGTCATTTGCACAGCGATTGCCTGTCACCTAGACGACGCCTACCCGCTGACGGCAGGAGAGCGCAGGCCGGTGCAGACGCAGTCGTCGCGCCAGGCGGCGTTGCAGGCTGCAGAGTACGACAAGGCGCAGCGGGACTTTGCGTCGGTTGTGCAGCGCATGCCCGAGCAGCGTGCGTATGCGCCGTATGCGACCGACCAGGGCACGTTGCCGGATGGTACAAATATGTACTGGGCCAACGAGGTAAGATTGTACGATAACGACTAAACGCTCTTGCGTACAACAGCAGGTTTGCGGCAAACTACATGCGGGCTTGTTGTACCGGTGTGAAATACATGTACGAGATCGCAGCGCTTATTGCAGTAATCGGGACTTTTGTGCAATTAGGCATGGAAGTGTTCCGCTTGCGTAGGCAGCTGGACGCCGCCATCGAGGCGGTAGATACCAGTCGCAAAGAGGCCAAGGCCGAACGCGAACGGTTGATTGGCGTACTTGCTGCGGCACAGTCGGACAAGATCCAGCACTCGCTAGGGTTCCTGCCCGATTCGGAACTGCAGGCCAAGAAACGTGAACTGGACGCGCTGAAGAAGTCGTTTCAGTCCAGCGATTAGTAGGGGGACGCTATGGCAGAACTGGACCTTATGGGATACGAGCGGGAACAACGTCGTCTTCGCGCTATGGGAGACGTTGCCAAAGGTGCTGGTAAACTAGCCAAGGGTGCCATTTACGACCCGATTGCCAACGTTGCCGACATGCTCAATTGGAAGACCTACCCCGATGGACAGGGTGGGTACGTGCATGTTGCGCCTAGCGGCGAAGAATATACAGACCAGCAGTATCAAGCAGAAATCATGCGCCGTACCGGCGGGATGACGCTTGCCGCTCTCGGTTTGAATCGTACTCCAGGCGTTGGCGCTGCTGCACGACAAGGTGCTGTTGCAAGCGCTAATCCTATGGAAATGCCTGCTCAACCCGGTACATCGTTAGCAACCCGACCGGTTATTCACGACGCAATTCCAATTGATGACATTCCTATCCCAACAGTACGCGGAACGTCAAACCCAATCGGGCCGCAAGGGACAATTGTTCCTCCTTCGGGAGCGGGAGTTCCGCGCTTGCCACAGGCCGAAATGGCTATGGTAAAGGGAAGTCGAGGAAACTTTAATCCGTTTAGCCAAAACGAGCAGTTGTTTACCCCATCGGGAGCAGATGTTCCTCGATTGCCGCAAGCTGAAATGAGCATGATTCCTGGGCGTCGGGGTAATTTTAATACCGCAGGCGCTAACGGAACGATTGTCCCGCCAACTCAATCGCAACCGTTTCAGTTGCCCTATGAAAAAGCCAACAATATTGTCCGCTACCCGAATGCTGCTGCAGATACGGGACCGGTAATTGACGCTGTCGCACGCGGAAATCCAAATCCGATTGGCCCGCAAGGTCCGATTGTGACCCCAACCAGTTCAAGCATTCCACGTTTGACTTCGTCGGTTCCGCCGTTTCCGCCGCCTGCTGGGCGTGCGCCCATGCCTGCAACTCCTCCTCCTCCGCCTGCAGGGTCACCACCTGCCGCTGTTAAATCTTGGTTTGGCAAGTTGTCGGCAAAGCAAAAAGCCGGGCTGGGTATTGCCGCTACTGGAGCAGGGTTTACCTATGCAATGATCAACCGCGCTGCGGAAACAGCTCGCAAGCAGCAAGCTCAACCTGAAACGGCTGGTGCGCCAAGTGCAGAAAGCCAACCCAGTTCGCCTCAAGGTCCCAATTCATTTGATGAACTGCGTGACCCTATTACGGGAAAGCCAGTTATGTCGTTTAAACAACAGCCTTCGGCTCCGGCTCCGTTTAAAGCTCGCGCAGCAGCAACAATGCGTGCTGCTACCGGCGGCAAGGTGCAAGGCGCAGGTCAGGTCGCGGCTCAAGCTGCGGCTGCCGATATGGTTGCGGGTCAGCCCAGCGGTACAGACAAAGTGCCGGTGACCACCACGGGCAGGCCAGACTACAACTACTACGCCGAGATTATGAATGCTTCGGACCGCAACGACGCTTACGCCCGCGACTTGATTAATCTCAAGGAGCAGGCACGTATGGCGGCTATCGATGCGGCTGCACGCGGCGAGAAGTTTCGGTTTGTTCCGGTCAAGGACTACATGAACAACCGCATTATCTTTGTGAATGCGGGCGGTAACGATGTGGTGCTGGACATGAACGATCCTCGCCAGGGCGTTGAGTACCAGAAGTTGTTGGATAAAGCGGGCATTGACCCCGCTGCTATGACCGACTGGATTCACAGGTCGTCAAAGCCGGTGCTTCGCTACATGCAACCTGTGGGCGGTAACCGCGATGTTACGCCCGATTTTGGGTTTGCGCGTCGTTCTGTCGAAATGGGTGCAGGCGGCGCTATGGCCAGCCCTAGCAATGTCAAGTTGCCGGACATTGCGCATGTTACCGAAGGAATGCCAAAGGTTGGAAAGTTTGGTGAATCACGCGGGATGGATTTGGAGCCAGACGCTGGGATGCCTACGCCAACGGCAACGCCGCCATCCACCCGTCCAGAACCACAGCCGACTGCTGTTGCATCCGTTGCTCCGCAGCCCGAAGAAGACCCGTATGCGGAAGTTGTCAAACGCGCTCAAGAGCAACGTAAAGCTGCGGGCATGACTCCTGCTCAGGCGCGTCGAATTGACCAAAGCAAAAGGTGGGTTATAGGAGGATAACATGTTCAAAGCATACAAAGAACCAATCAAATCTGAGTGGACTGACAACCTTTTGAGAAAAGGTATCCCGCTTGCTGGCACTGTAATCGGCGGCGCTGTTGGTGCTATGGCCGGCCCTGGTGCTGTCGGTCCAGGTATGCAGATTGGTTCCGGTATTGGCAATATAGTCGGCGGGTTGGTTACAGAAGATCCCAACAGCGAAGCCAAAGTTGCCAAAGGAATTGAGGGCGGTCTGAAAGGCTATCAAGAATGGCTACAATTGCCGCCTGAGAAAAAGCTTGATACGAATGAAAAAGGTAAAATTCCAAGTACAACTACGGTTGAAGCGCCAGTCAAAATTCCAAGCGTTGCTCCCGCTTCAACAGGTGATTTCGGACAGATTGCTGGCGCGTTGACTGGAGCAGCATCAGACCTTGTTGGCAAAGATGACCAGATGTATAAGTCTATGCGCGCTCCACGATTTGCCCGGTTTTAATTTGAGGTAACTATGCCTGACGCTAAGACTAAATCGCCCAAGATTTCCAAGGGCTACGAAGGCGCGGAGACTGAATCCAAAGCTCCCAGCGCAGGCGAGATTACGCAGTGGATGCGCAAATGCGAGACGGGCTTGCTCCCCATCGCTACGGACTGGCTTCAGAACAAGCTGTTCTCCAAGGGTTTGCAGTACCTGGCCTCTGCGGGCGATCACACGATCATGCTCGCGCCGGTGCCGCAGAACGCCAAGCGCATCACTGTCAACGTGTTCGCGGACAAGCGCCGGACACTGATTTCAAAGTTTACTGCGCAGCAGCCCATTCCGGTTGTCACGCCCGCAACTTCGTCGTCTGACGATCGTGCGTCGGCCCGCGAGTGCGAACACCTGCTGCGGTGGGTGTGGCGTAAGCTTGAGTTGAGCCGTGAGTTGGACTACATGGCCGGTGACGTTGCCGACTGCGGTGGCGGTTGGTGGCACATCTACTGGGACCCGACTGCAGGCGAAGAGAAAGAAATCGTTATCGACGCGCAGGTTCTGGACCTGCAGTCTGGCGAACCGCAAACACAGAAGGTCAAGACCGGCGATGTAGCCTGTCACTTCGTGTCCAATTTCGAGATGCGCGTTGACCCGGCTGCTATGCGCTTGCGCGATGCTATGTGGGTCATGCGCGTGTCGTACATGTCCACCGATGTGGCTGAACGCCGTTGGGGCAAGCAGGTCTACGCCGATGCGGCAGGCACCCGCCCGTCCATCCTCACGCCGGACTGGCTGCTCAATCCGCAGCGCCTCCTGGCTGACGACGTGTGCCGCATCATCGAGTGCTGGTACAAGCCGTGCGACGAATACCCAAGTGGTTACTACGCCGTCATTACCGGCAGCGATGTAATCTACTTTGAGAACGAATTGGTTGGTGGCGACTTTCCGTTTATCTACTGCGAGTTCGACCCTGACTGTGACAACTTCTACGGCACTACGCCGATGACGTATGCGCGTCGTCCGCAAATCGAACTGAACGGCCTGCTGTCGCAGTTGTCGGATGGTCGTTCGCGCGGCATGTTTGGTGCGTGGGTGCAACCGCGCGGCGCAAACATGGACATCCCTACCGGCGCGCCGCACGAAGTGCTGGGCTACAACGACACGTCGGGCAAGCCTACGTTTGTGCAGCCGCAGCCTACTTCAGATTCGGCCTACCGCATGATTGACGTGTTTAGCAGCCTGCTTGCACAGACGTCCGGTATCAGCGAGTACGACCAGGCGACGTCAGGCAAGGACCGTTTGTACGCTGCGGAGCAGGACAACACCAAGCTGGGTCCAGCGCTGCGCAGCCTGCACTCGTTCCTCAAGCGTGCCGCGATGAAGATTCTGAATCTTTACCGTGACAACGCACAGTTTGACGTGCTGTACTCGGTTAGCGACCGCAACGCCGAAAGCGATGTCCGCGCATTTGCTGCCAATCAAATCAAGTACAGTTCGGTCGAGATGTCGATTGACTCTGCCCTTCCGCTCAACCGTCAGGCCAAGCGCGAGCAGGTCATGATGTTCTATCAGTCAGGTCTGGTTGATAAGAATCAGGCTATGAAGATGATGGAGTTTGGCGACATCGAGGATGCGATGGGCACGTCCAACCTAGACCGTGAGCGTGCGCGTAATGAGAACCTGATGCTTACCGTGCAAATGGTTGGCGTTGAAGAGTTTGAAGACCACGCTGCGCATCTTGAAGAACATCTTGCTGAGATGAAACAAGAAAAGTGGTACTTGTACGACGACCAAATCAAGGACAGTTTCCGCCAGCATATCAATCTGCACCGGCAATATATCCAAGCGCAATTGGGTACTGGTGCGCCACCACAGAACCCCTTGACAGAACAAGGCGGAAACGCGAACAATGACGTCGGCGCAATGGCAGAAGTTCCGGCTTCTAATGCGTCGAACGCAACAATCCCGATGCAGGCTCCTGTAAGCGAGCGCGACAATATCGCGCTTGGAGTCATCAACGGCCAAACCTTGGAGGCATAAATGTCCGATTCGAATCAGACAAGCGCACCTGAAAGCACTGGCGGCGAACAATTCTCCTGGCGCAATCTGCCCGGTGGGGATGAGTTTGCGGCGGGGATGGCTGAATTTGCTACCCGCGACTCAGGCGGTGACGATTCTGATACGGACATTGGCGAGCGGATGTCTGCAGAGGACTACCAGACGGGTGAGGACGCCAGTGAATCTGCCGTCCAGCCTGCTGGGCAGTCGCAGTCCAAACCAATGGACATGCAGGCGTTGATGATTCAGATGCAACAGCAGCAGTTGCAGATGTTCAACGAGATGCAGCAGCAGATTGCGATGCAGCAGTCGCAGTCGGTTGCCGCAGCTGTGCAGGCCGCGCTTGCTTCTATGGGCATTGGTCAGCAGCAGCAGGTGCAGGAAGAGATTGACCCAATTGCGGCGCTCGACCCTGATGACCCTGACTACTTCTTCAAGAAGACCGATGCAGAACTGATGATGCTCAAGCGGCAGAACCAGGAATTGGTCAACCGTCTGGAAGCGGAGCGCATGCAGCAGATGCAAGCGGTCCAGCAGCAGCAGCAGTTGCAGCAGCAGCAGACGTTTGTCAATCAGGTCAACAACGACCTTGGCCGTGCGGTTGACTACGTGTTTCAGGGATGGCCGGATTCACCCCAGGTGCAGGCGCTCAAGCAGCTTGCAGCCAACACGGTGGACGCGGAGTGGCACGCTACGGGTTACAAGCCCGAAGGTTACGCCATCGGCATTCGCAAAGCACAGCAGATGCTCAAGAGCATGGAAGGGATGAAGCACAACTTTGCGGCGCCTCGGGCTAGCAATCCGCCAGTAGGTCGCGGCATGGTCCCCAGTTCGTCTGTTCCAGAACAAAATGGTGCGGTGACGTGGCGACAGATGTTCGACACCAGCCGCAAGAACGACGCCAACGCTTTGCGTGAGGCAATCAAGAATGGTCTGCACTAGCGCGGTGCTGGTAGGACTGTTGTAGGGGTCCGCGTGACCCAAGGAGCGTAATATGGCTACTCCTATTACCGCGTTTGAGGGTGCTAATACCGTACCCAATCTACTCAAGCGCCGTTACGGAAAGGTCGCGCAGACCATTCCGCTTAAGTTTGACCTGTACAAGTGGCTGGATGCAGCCCCGTCGTTCGACTTCAAAGGTCGCGACTTCGTGTTCCCGGTTATCACTGGCCCTGGCGGCGGCTTCACGGCTTACGCTGAAGGCGGCAAGTACCCGGGTTCGGTCAAGCCCGTCATCACCGACGCGAACCTGCCGATTACGCAGATCGCTACGCTGGTGGCGTTCTCGAACCTCGACATGATGCTCGGCAAGAGCGATGCCGATGGCTTCTTGCGCAACACCGACAAGATCGTCCAGCTCGCGGTTGAGAACTTCAAGCGCAAGATGAACATCGAGCTGTACGGTCTGCACAAGTACCAGGCCGTTGGTGGTGCTGCGTACTCTGACCAGAGCCTGAACGGCGTCATCAACCACATTTCTGCGGTTGCTGGTGCTGCTCCCAACATGACCATCTCGGTTGACCGTCCTCTGGGTTACCAGCATGCGGACCTTGGTTCGACCAAGTACACCCGCTACCTGATTCCTGGCGACGTTCTGGCGTACGGCACGATCGTTGGTAGCGTGTTTACGACCAAGGGTCACCTGACGGTTAACTCGGTCAACCGTTCGGCCAACACCGCGAGCGTGACGATTCTGTCGAGCGCTGGTGGTCTGCCCGCGTTTGACGACTGGTTGACCTACGCTGACTACGATCTGGCGACCAACAACTCGTACGGTCGTATGCCGCAGGGCCTGGGCACGGTTCTGTACCAGCAGGACCTGAACCTGGTCGCTGGTGGTACGGCTGCACAGGTCATCGAAGGCGTGACGGTTACGTCGAACGATCCGCTCGGCTGGTTCAGCCAGAAGATCACGTCGGCAGGTCCGTTCGACCAGACCGATTGGCACCAGCTCAATCGTAACATCGAGATCGTGTCGCAGGGTCCGGAGACGGCCATTGTGAACGACCCGACGATGAAGGACACCTACGCTGGCACCATCGTGCCGGACCAGCGTCTGGTTGCCCAGGAGGCGAAGGGCGGCTTCAAGGAGCCTGAGTTCGCGTCCGGTCGTCCGATCAAGATGATCTACGACATGCACTGCCCGTACGGCGTCAGCTTCTTCCTGAGCAAAGAGGAAATCTTCTGGCTCAAGACGATGGCGGAGCCGGGCTGGGACAACGCTGGCGGTGGTCAGTGGAAGTCGTTCCAGCAGCAGGACAGCGTGTACGCTGCGTTCAAGTGGTACTACAACCTGGGCTTCCAGAATCTGAACACCCATGGCGCGGTCAAGGGTATTCAAATCGCGAACGCCCCGCTGTAGTATAGTGCTGAGAACCGGAGGGGGAGGATGGGCGCTGTGCCTGTCCTCCCCCGATCCGGTCATCCCTTTGGGGTAAATCCCCAACGAGGACGCCATGCCTATCGTCAATCACGACATTAAGAAGAACCAGTTTGCCGGTTGCCAGCGTGCGTACTTTACGCTCAACGGTTCGGGCAATGCGACTATGACGTTGCCATTGAGTGGCCCCAAGCAGATTCGCAAGGTGAACATTGTCACCGGCCCGAATGCTGGTGCCGTTCAGCCGTTGACGTTGCAGGTGCTGCAGGCTGCCGCCGGTAGCGCCATCACTGCTCCTTTGGACATCAAGCAGGCTGTCGGTACGTTTGTTACCGCCAACGAAAGTGCGTTGTTTAAGGATTACGTCAAGATGGGCGAAGCCTTTGACGGCATTGCCCTTGCGATTGACGACAACGGCGGTGCGGACAACTGGTCGTTTGCAATCGAAATCATCTTCTCCCCGCGCACCAACGTGAACAACACGGTGTACGTGGACGAGAAGATCGAGGGCGTCCAGTGAACGGTAGTGCTTACACTATCTTGCACAACCTGACACATCTACGTCGGGGGATTTATTACGGGTTCGACGCTGATGAGTTGGCGGAGATCAAGGATGAATTCCCCGGCGTAGAGGTCATGTGGAACCTCAAGACGGAGAAGATGGAGTTGTGGTCGATTGGCGAAAGCGGTTCATTGCCGTTGCGCTTTATTGACGACATTCCACGCGACGACATGTACAAGCTACATGATCAACTTCGCGAGATGCGCGCAAACGCCAACCGTTACCGTGACGGCATGTATGCCGAAATCGAACGGAAGAAACTGGAAGAGCAGCATCAGCGTGAAGTTCGTGATATGGTAGAGCGTGTCGACCCCGACAAGGTTCGGGCTTCGTTCAAAGAACTGCGCGGTGACATCAAGCCGGTATCGGTGCCCGCGACAAACTAGACCGGCAGAGGTGCGCCGTGAATCTTGGCGAAGCCCGCAGTCTAGTTCGGATGTACATCAACGAACCCATCGCCAAGACGTGGAGCGATGCGCAGTTGAACAGCATTATTCAGGAAGCCAACCGGGAAGTTTACAACCGGCTGGCTTCTATTTGTCCGCAGTGGTTTGCAAGCGCCAAGCAGTTCACCTGGTCGACCAATACGTCCAAGGTAAACCTGCCAACCAAGCTGGATTCGACTGGAACGGCTATTGGCAACATTGTCCGCGTGCTCGGGGTGTTTGTTATTCAGACGCTAGGCGATTTAAACCAGTCCAACCCGCCGTACCCAATGGTGCCCAAGACGCGCATCTCGGACCTGTATGAGGTCAAGTTCAACAACTACACGGTTGTTCCGTCGATTGCTACGTCGTACCCGTCCAACCTGTCCAGCTCGATTACGTACAGCTACTGCCTGCTTGGGCCGGACATGTACGTGTGGCCAGTACCCACGACCGACATCTACATCGACATGTTTGTCATTCCAACTGTTGCTACGCCCACTTTAGATGCGGATAACCTGCTTGTACCAGGAATCATCGGTGCGCCGACGCAGTTGCTTGACCACCACGAGTTGGTGCCGTTGCTCGCAGCAGTCAAAGCCAAGACGGCAGTCGGCGATCCCGACAACAGCCTGTCGCGCGTGTTTGATTCGCGTATGGAATCGAGCAAGCAGGTTCTTGCCATCGACCAGCAGATTCAGAACCCCGTGCAGGTTCGTGGAGTTGGCTAATGTCTATCGTCCAGTACCAGCCCCAACAAGGGCAGTTGCAGTTGTCGGTGGCAGAACAACGGGCGTTGGACTGGTCCATGCTTATCAACGGTCGGATTATCGACGGCGTCCTGCAAACGCGCCCGGGCTGGGAGATTCTGTACGCACCCGAAAGTTACGGCACCGTTCCAGACGTCAACACGCCAGACGGCGCTGCAGTGTTTCCGTCGTCGTACAGTGCAGCAGTCACTAGCGGGTTCAATCCACTGGGTTCGTTTTTGTTTAGTTCGCCAGATGGGTCTGAATACATCTTCAGCATTGTTAACGCTGGAACATTTAACATCTTTGAGATTTACACAACCAGCGGACAGTTTGTCTACACCAACACGTTGTTGCCATCCGAGAACGGCATTGCCAACGGGTATCCAAATGACCTGACCCCAGACCCTACAGATCAAGCGTACTGTTTTGTTCGCTGGTACGACACGGTGTTTTTTTGCAACGGCGGGTACTTGTGGAAATGGCGTCCGCTGCAGGCTATGTACAAACCCGAAGTGGTTGTTGGTTACCATAACCAGTACAACGTCGGCGCAGGTAACTACGTTACGGGCGCTATTTACGGCCCAAGCATCGTTGCCGTACACCACGACAGCCTTGTAATCTCAGGGTTTAAAGCCGATGCGGTCTTGAACTTTGAAACATCCGTGTACGTGCGCAACAGCGGCACGCAAGTAAACCCTGACCCGTCCAAGCCAGGCTCGGTTGTAATCGGCCCAAATGGGCAAAGCGTACGGCTCAATCCGTACACACTTGTGTTCTCAGACCCTGTTGCGCCGGAGTGTTTCCAGATTTCGTCGGTATACCAGACGCCGTTGCTGTCCGCAGTTTCAGCGTTAGCGTCTCACTCAGGCCGTCTTGTTGTCTGGTCGCAATCGGAAATGGGAATCATCAGCGGAGCGACTATCGACTCGGCGCAGATTTCGTTTCAGCTGATTTCTAGCGGTATTGGCTGCATGTCCAAGCGCGGTCATTGCCAGACTTCTGAAGGTCTGCTTGTGTTCCTTGGTGACGCAAATGTCTACGCCTGGACTGGCGGCGGCGCGCCTGAGATTATCTCTGAGCAAATCCAAACCTTGTTTCGTCAAGGGTCTCAGTCATTCTGGCGGTGGAACTTTACTGCGGAAACACCAGATGTTGCTGCTGGTACGGGTTTGCCGTTCCGGATTTTGACCAGTAGGTCAGATGTTTCTAGTGCTGCGTGGAATTCAGTAGACGGCTATGTTGCAATCGCTGTCACAAGCGGTACTCAAGCTGAAAACAACGATTTGACTATCTGTTGGAGTCCAAGCAGTAAGCAGTGGTGGGTTGATACCTGTCAACCAACAACGCCAACCTATTCGCTTGTAACAATAGCTGGCAATACGTTTTGGCAATTGACAGGGGTTGACGCCAAGAGTGCTGCGGTTGGCAAGTACACTTTGATGCAGTCCGACTTTGAACCAGGCGTATTGTTCACGCAAGCGTTTGCCTATGATTCGTATGGTTCAAGCACTGTACCAAACACGTTTATTTGCGCACTTCGTGGACAAACCGATAGTGCGTTTACTGGCGACGATAGCGAGAAGCCAACCAACAACTCGTATTCGTTTCTTGCGGTGTCTGCACCTGTTGCGCTGGGGGAAAGCGAATTCAAGTTGCAGCGCCGATTAAGCATGCGGACGATGGGCATTTCTTCTAAGGATTACTCTGCACTTGTGCCTATCTACCCGCTCAAGCTGTATGTTATTCCTGAAGACGGTCATTCCGATGTTATCAACAGCACAAGCACAACGTCGGTTGCGTCTGAACAGAATATGGCTACAGCGCCCGAAGGCGTTGTCAATCCAGCGACGTGGGTAGATACTGCAGCGTCCATATCTGCTGGAATGTACGGTGGAACGGGGACACTTCCTCCTGGTTGGCAGCAAAGCTATATCAAGCGCTGGTACCCACTAGCGCCGGTAGATCGTCGTCTCGACATTCCAGCTCGCGTGACCCAATGGTTCCGCATCGGCCTGAGCAAGGTTGTAAGCGAAGCCAATTCGTCGCCGGTTCAAATCCTGTCTACGTCTGTTGACCTTGTGCCCGGTTACGGCACGCGGCGGGGTTAATGTGCGGTATCCCTCGACCAGAAATGTAGGGTCTGTCATTCCGCAAATGCCGCAGCCTTCGGGCAATCTGACGGTAGACTACGCGATGCGTGCGGTGTTTCAGGACCGCACAAACTTGCGCAACATGTGCGGAGTTGTCGTCAACCCAAGCGACGGCTTAGGCAATGCGCTCAAGTCCTGCGAGGACGGCGACATGCTTATCCTGCTCCCAGGCGAGTACGACTGCTACGAGACGTTTACGATTACCAAGCGCATCATCATGTTCGGGTTCGGCGCAACGATTGTCGGCAACGGGTTGCTGCTCAACGTTGCAGCAGACGAAGCGCAGGTGCGCAACGTAGGGTTCCGCAGGCTGGACCGTTCTGCAACCAGAGGAACGGATGCTGCGGTCAAAGTTACCGGCAACGCTGTGCTTGTCGATGGATGCGTCATATCGACGCCAGGATCGATTGGATTGCAGGTAAACGGCAACTACTGTTCTGCGCAGAACAATGCGTTCCTAGCGAACGCCAGCCATGTTGCAGGCGATGCTGACGTGTACTGGTCAGACGGCGCGACATTGGGTACAGCTTGTGGTAACATGTGGTCGCGGACGGCAGGAACGTTCGTGCTGGACTACAGGTGGATTGACAATTTGACGGAATCGGCCAATGGTAATGCCGGTATCGTCAACATCCGGTAGCGGGGAACAAGATGGCACTCGGACCCAAACTAAGCTTTATCAAAGCGGGAGACGTTCTTGTGGCCGACACGGTCATGCAGAACTTTCAGGCTATCGTTGACTTTCTGCGGGCAATCCCTGCCAACAACCTGCTGCAGTACAAATATACTGCTACTGTTCAAACAACGTTTGGTGCTGTTGGTGTTGCTACGCTTATCGAAAGCGGTTATTCCAAAATTAATGCTGGCGGGTCGCCGTTTGCGTTAGAAATGACCGCCTCAATTGATTCGGTTGTACTCGGCCCGTTTGCCGCCGGTAGTACAGTTGACATTTTTTGGGAAAAATGCACGCCTTCTTTAGGTTCTGGTCCAGTTGCGGCAGATGTCTGGACACCGTTGTCGCCAAACATTTCGTTTACTGCCGCTAATACAACCGCAGCATTTCTTGTACCTAGCGGTTCAGGCATTCGGTATTGTCAAACACAAATCATCAACAACAATGTTGTTTCATTATCTGATGGCGATTGGGTGCGGGCTATTGTTATTACAAATGGTGCAGCAGCAATTAACTCTGCTGATGTACAACTGATTGTCAAGAACCCCTTGCGGTCGTAAGAGGTAGAAAATGGGCTTGCTGGATCCCCGTAAACCCGGGCTGTCAAACGGTATCGCAAAACAAGAAGGATTCCCTACGTCGGGCGAAACGTCCGCAAACGCAGGCGCTCTTCCCGCGCAGCGTGCGCAGGCTCCGTACGAGCAGAACCGTGCGCAGACAAATATGCCGCAGCCTACGGCCAAGCCTCCTGTCGGCGGCGGTACGCTCAACGGCGGAGCTGTGCAAGGTGCCCAGTACAAGACGCAGGCGCAGAACATGTCGCCAGGCGTTGCTTCGTTTATCTCGATCCCCAAGGGCATCAGTGCGCAGCCCAACGTGTTCACCGCTCCGCAGCCGTCTGTCCCTGGCGCGACCAAGATGCAGATGCAGATGCAGCAGCAGCCGCAGTACTTTGGCCCAGGCGGAAGTGGGATGCCAGGCCAAGCTGGATTGCCGCAAGGGCAACAGTCTGCGCAACCGCAGAACGCCAATGCGCAACAGATGCAAAGTGCGCCGCAAGCGCAGGGCGCGGCTGCACAGCAGAGCAACGCCCAAGCGATGCAGCCTCAAGCGGAGCAGGTTGGCAATCTTCCAACGTTTGCTTCTGTTCCTGTAGTTGCAGGTCCGCCGACAAATAATCAACCGCCTCCATCACCAAATGTTCAACCCAGCCCTGCGCCTACACCTACAGCAGACCCCGCCAATTACGACTACTTGGCAGAAATGCAGAAGATGGGGCAGTACTACGACATTGGCGGCCAGTACGACCTGAACCAGCGTTCGCTTGCGGCAGAGACTGCACGTCAGCAGAACATGCAGGCGTGGGCGCAGAACCAGTTGTCGGGTCGCGGAGGCACTGCTGGACAAGCGCAGCAGAATTACCTGAACACGCTTGCCGAACTGCAGTCGGATACGGCGCGTGGCCAGTTGGCGCAGCAAGCGCATCAAGCAGAACTTACTAACCGTTTGAATTTCAATCAGCAAATTGCAGATGAAAAAACTCGGTTGGTCAAGATGGCTACAGAGCTTGGTTTTGAAATTAGCGAAAACGATTTCAACAAAATTGCATACGAGAACATGAACGCATACCAAGGTGGTCGGCCAATTTCTGATGCTTCATCGATAAAGATGATGCAAGACGCCGCCTTGAAGAAAGACAAACCAACGGCTGAAAAGGTTGAAAAGTACGCTAGCGACATTAACCAAATTCTAAAAAATAATGCTTGGAATGCAGAAGAAAACTTGGTTGCTACGTTTAGCCAGATGACTACAGAGGAAGCTAAAGCATTCTACAATTCAAGTCCCGCCAATCGAGATCTGCTTAACCAAGCATTGGCAACTACTTGGGGTAGCGATAACGACAAAATCCGGCAAATTTTCTACAAAGCGGGCATCACCAACTTGGGTTAATTGTTTGTCTACCAAACAGCGGGTGACATTATGGGCTTTTCAAAGACTCCATACGAACAGCAGCGCGAGCAACAAGAACGCGCTATCAAGGCCCAGCAACAGGCAGCTGGAGATGCTGCTGCTATGCAGGCTTGGTCGTCGCTTGCTGACATGGACACGGTTACGCCGCAAGCCCCGCTTGCGCCTACGCACGACTGGCAGCACTCGGCAGATATCGGAGCAAAGCATGCGGCAGGCATGGAACTGCAGACGCTGGAAGGCAAGCAGAAGCTTGACCAGATTGCCGCTACAGGTGCGCAGCATCGGCTAAGTTCCATGGCGGAGTATGCGGCCAAGGCCAAGTACTTCCCCAAGAGGACTGGCGGCAGTGGTGGCGAAGGTCCGGTTAGCAAGCTTGAGAAAGAGTTTTGGAAAACCCACCAAGAGGTGCCTGAGAATCCTGAGCAGGCCGAACGTCTGCGCCAGCGCAAGGCTGCAATCGTTCAGCAACTGCAACGGCTTGGTCCCGGTGGACGCGGCACTGTCGGTCGTATTGAGTACTCCCTGCAGAACCCGTACGGCCCAGGATACGGTCAGGGAACCAAGCGGGACATGAAGGAAGCCGATATCGCCGCGAAATACAAAGCAGAACAAGATGCTGCCAATGCGCGTGCAAATAAAGCTGAAACAGACCGCAGGTTAAAAGCTGCGGTGGATTACGAAAGAGCCACAAGACCTGATATAGGTGCAGTTGTTCCAGAACAGTATAAAGCTGGTCGGGAACAAGCTTTGAAAATTATGCAGGAATACAGCAACCCGCCGCAGACATCAGCAGGTCGCGCAGCGGCTCCCGCTACAGACTTGCCCGCCAAGACGCCAGGCGCTACAAGCGGGATGCCCAAGGATGCAGAGGAAGTCCAGCCGGGTATCTACTTTAGCCCAAGCACTGGAAAATCATATCGTAAGGGGTAGCCAATGCCGCTTTCCGAAATCACAGATCCAAACGAAGCAGCCCAAATCAAAGCTTTGTACGAAGCAAAGAAAGGCGGCGCTGCGTCTACAGGTACTGTGCAGGAGATTGACGATCCTGCGGAAACGGCACGCATTCAAGCCCTGTACGAGCAGAAGAAGCAGAAGCCCAAAACAGAACTGCTTACCACTTCGGAAGAAGAAAGCTGGTTGCCCGATGTACTCAAGCCTGTAAGCAAGGGTTTGGGTCTTGTGCGCGAAACCTTGATTGGCGAACCGCTTGCCAAAGCTCCTTCCTTGTTGGGCGGCGACGAACGTACAGGCGCACAAACTGCCCGTGAACTAAGCGCAGAACGTCGGGGTATGATTCCTGAATACCGACAGGTAGAAGGTTCAACGCAAGGCGCGGTGCAGATCGCTGCAAACATTGCGTCAGGCGCGGTAGGCCTAGTTGGTTCGCAGTATTCCTTGCCGCTCGAAGCTGGCGTTCTTCTTGCGCGTCGTCACGGTCAAATGGCCGGTGGTCTTGCTACCGATGTTGCGACTGCCGCATATCGCGCTGGATTGGAAGCCCCCGCCAAAGCAATGTTTGGCGAAATTGCGGCCAAAGCGCTTGCACGTCAACAAACCCAGGGAGACTACGCCACAGTCAAGGCTGCCAAAGAAGCAGCAGGCGGCACCGCAGAGTTTATCAAAGGTGCTGCGTTTGGCATGAACCCGGCAATCTTTGAAGCGGCCCGCGTTCTGTCTGAAGAAGGTTCGGCGGGTGATGCGTTTGACGCCGGTGTTGAAGCGCTCAAAGCATACCCACTTGAGTCTACTCTGCTTGGTTGGCACGGTTTGAAGAAAGCCGGAGAAGTCGGCGGCGCACCGATTGTTCGCGAAGGCGTGCCCGTCCAAACCATTGCTGGCAAACCTATTAAAGTCAACAAGCTTGGCGAAACAATCTTTGAACCGGCGACTACGCTTTCTAACGCCAGCCCAACAAAGGTTGCGGAAGCGGTAGCGCAGAAAGTCGAGAACGTTGCAGGTCAGAAAGCAGCCGCGCCATTCCGCCTTGCTGAACGTGGCGTAGCAAAGACGGTCAAAGCCGTCGAGCCTATCATCGGCGATACGGTCAAGGACGTGCTGGAATGGGGCAAGGAGTCTGTTGAGCCTAAGTGGCAGCGCCTTACCTACGATGCTGTTACGCCCAAGGATTTGGCACGGCAGGAAGGTATTACTGCGGCCAACAAGATTCTGATGGAAGGCGAAAGCCCGTCCTCCAAGAAGATGAAGATTGCGCTCGATCAGTACGATGTATTGCGTAATCTTCAGACGGAACTGGCAGACCCCAAGTTCAAAGCCGCCACTGAATTGGAGAAGTTCCAAGCTATCGAAGGCACGCTTGGCGACACTGTGCAAATGATGGAAGTTCCGGTCATGGACCAGAACTCCCGCGCTATCGCTGACCAGCTGGGCAACTTGTTTGTTCAGCACGGTATGCCAATTGAACTGGCGCAGAAAGCAGTTCCGTTTACGGTGCTCGAAGGTGTGCGCCTGGCGAAGCAGGGCAAGCTTACAGATCCGCTTGTGGCGTTGCACGAGTCCGTTGCCAACCTAGGCCAAAAGACGCCCGTAGAAGCGCAGGCCGCAGTCAAAGCACTTGGCGCAATTGTGCAGGCCAAGATGCGCGACCCCAACTTTATTGCTGCAGCCGACCAGGCGTGGGCAGGAAAAGGCTACCGTTGGGTACCAGGCGCAGAAGTGCGGCAGCGTAACGGCTACATGGATGCCGTGCGTAAAGTACAGGAAGCTGCGCAGCAATCTGGCAAACCGTTGTTTGAACTAAGCATTCCTGAGTTGGGCGAACTGCGTAAGGACTACACCTACCAGTTGTACGACAAGCTTGTCAGCGACTTGGACAGCACAGAGCAGGGTCGCGTGCAGTTGATGCAGGTGCTGATGTCGTCGCCTATTGGGCGCATGTCAGCAAATCCCACATCACCTTCGCACATCCAGTTGCTCGCAGCGTGGCATAGCCAGCCTGGTGGCGCACGCGAGAAGTTGGGACGGCTTCTGAATGAAGCGTCTGTTGAAGCTGTAAAGAACTACGGCTTGTCCCCGGCAACGGCTTTGCGTCGTTACGACCGTTACCTGTCGCGTGCGTTTACAGACCAGATCGCCGGCCAGGTTAAGTTGAGCGACTACATCAACCAGATGGAAGCAGAAGCGCGACTTGTGACCAAGCTTACCAAGCAAGTCAGCTCGGGTCGGTTCCGGCGCAGGATGACCGAAGAGCAAAGCAACCAGCGGTTTATTGAACTGGTAAACAAAGGCGATATCTCGCTACACGATGCGCTCGCAGGCGGTGTTGTTGCAACGATGGTGATGAACAATCACCTTAACAACATCTCTGAAATCCATGATTTTCTTGAAAACAAAGGTCTTCTGTCGGATACCAAAAAGCCCAACACCTACCGGGTTGGCACCGACGAAGCTGCGCCTGAAGGAAAGAACGCTAGTCCCGACCCGTACAACTATGCGTTTGGCAAGTTGGCCGGAAAGTACGTGGACCGTGAACTGGCTACGCAACTTGGTATTGCGCCGCGTGCTGTTCGTAAGGCGATTGAGACCATCCCATTTATTCGGGCGGTGAACGATCTCCTTGGAGAAGTTGCAGGCTTTACCCGGTTTATGAAAACCACCGGCAACGTAATCGTTTACCCTACCCGTAACGCCATCAACGACCCAACTGTCGTCATGGCCGCGTCCGGTGAATCGCCGTATTCAGGGTGGGGACGTAAAGCCAACTTGGAAGTAACGGCAGATGTAGACCGTATGGCACGAACGCGACAAGACCCAAACGGGGTTATCGTGTCCCCGTTGCTTAGAGAAATGATGGAGACCGGTCTACTTAGCGTAGACAAACTGCCAAACGATTCATCCGTTCCGACCAACCTGCGTCCACAAGTGCAGGCCATGGTAAAGAAAGGTGAAAAGATAATCGAGCAGGCAACCGATCCTGCCGAACGCATCAAGGCGTTGGCGCATGCCGGTATGTACATCCGCGCGATGGGCAGTGCGGGTTTCAAGGACATGCCGCTTACAGCGTACAAAGCGTTTAAAGAATCCCTAGCAGAATATAAAGAAGCCAAAAAGAACGGGATGACTAGGGCTAACCGCATGATGCGTGCGCCGTCTGAGTTCTTGGCACACGTCAACGAACATCTTGGAGAACTGGCGCTGTCTCAGATTATGGCCAAGATGGAAATGAAGCGCATGGCCTGGTCGTACAAGGTTGCTCGCGAAAAGCTCAATCTAGACAAAGACCGTGCAGCTATCTTTGTGCGGGATACCGTATACGGTGTTGACAAACCTTCGGAGTTGGTGTCGCGAATTAGTCAAAGCCCGTGGGCAACCCTGTTTGTTGCTCCGTTGTTCCTCAATTACGGTATTTGGCAAGGAAAGCGTACGTTGCAACGTTCGCTCGCAAACCCTGATTTGTGGATTAGCCACATGATTAATCAGGGAATTACCGCAATGAACGAGGACGACCTGCTCCGTGAACCGTTCCTTGAGAACAACTGGCGCGATCGCATTTCGCGTATCCACGTTCAGCATGTGGCCGCACCAGAGATTGGTTTGGGCAGCATCGGTGGTGTGCAAGAGGCGATGCGGTTTGCTGGTGTTCCAGAAACTGTAGTCGCCAAAGTCGGCAAGCCCGACAACGTTATTGCTCAGGATTTGACCAACTTGATTGGTGGGCAGACGTTTATCCATCAGTACAAACCAGATCGAGAAGGTATTGCATTTGCAACTCAATTTGGCGTGTACGGTGGACTTCTTGCGCAACTGAAAGATCCGCGAATGCGAGATCCGGATTACCGCGAACAGACTGGATTAAAGGGCGGAGAATCGAAAACGTTTCTACCGATGGCGCGAGAACTGGCCAAAGCGATGGTATACCGCACGTTCCCCAGCTCGTGGGTTACGCCGGTCAATCCCAACGATCCGCGCTCGTTTCCGGTACCGTTGCCGTTCCTAGGTCGCGCAGGCGGTGTAGTATCCAAGGTCGGCCAGGCCAAGTACGAAGGTCGCCCTGCGTACAAGAATGTGTACGGCGAAGAAATCAACATGCTCGACATGGCGTCCCGTGAGTTTGGTTCGTTTGCGCCAAACATCATCGACAACACGTCGTTTCAAACGCGGTTGGCCAAGAGGCTTAACGCCCAAAGGAACGAAATCCAGCAGGAACTTCGCGACCAGATGCGTACGCAGGCCAGCATGAACTTGCCCGAAGAGGAGCAGGCGGCACGCAAGGCTGAATTCGCTACCGCTGCGGCCAACAGGATTGGGCAAACGGCGACGGCTTACACCTGGCAGAACCAGTACAAGAGTCGAGACGAAGCACTCAAAGCCAGCAAGCAGGCCGCAGCAGATTACGTCAAACGGATGCGTCAAATCCGCGAACAGGAGGGTAAGTAATGGGTCACGCGATGCCTCCAGAAATCATGGCGCAAATCCGCCAGGAAGACTTCGAGGAACCGCAGATTAAAGCAGCGGTATCTGCCCAACGTCTGCGCCTGATGATTGCCCGGGACTACGGCCTGCTGTCACCACCGGAGGCTGCTGCTGCGCTAGCACATGCGGACCAGGTGGGCGAGGCTGCAATGCGTGAACGCCAAATGGGCGGCGGTGGCGGTATAGCCTTGTCGAGACTGTTTGAAGACGTTAGGATAAACAAGATTTGCGACAGGGTCACAAAGGCTCTTGTCGATACCATTCAAGAAACGGAGGGTTGATGCCGCGCAAGTTCTCGTATACGTACGCAGGTACAGTTGTTCCAACTTCCAAGGCCGTTTCCGATGGCCGCCATGCGTGCATTGAATACGGCTTGCCCAGTGTCGCCAACACTGCTGTCGGCTACGTGTTTGGCTACATGCTCCGTTGTTTGGAGGATAAAGATCGCGAGCTGGCTGAGATCCGTGAGGAAATCAAAGCGCTCAAGAAGCCGGTTGAAGAAAGCCTAGTGAGTGTCACTGAGGAGTTCAACCCAGACGGTACGCCCAAGAAAGCGTACAAGAACATGAACGCTGCAGAGCGGGCTGCGTACCGCAGCAAAGGGGAGTAAATGGCTTCTCATACTCAGTGGCAACGGCTACTCAAGAACGACGGTACAGAGTTCCTTGACGGCCAGGCTGCAAACATGTTGGCCCCATCTACGGACTCAGATGGCGTGTTGTGCGCCAACCGTCGTTACCTTACGCATCGCGTGTGGAACACCGAAGCGGCGGGGTCGTTCGATGTAGACGTTTGGGTGCAGTTCGCGTTGGGCGAGCGGTGGTTTAAGGCGACGGCGTCTGCGGTTACCGTAAACAACGTGTCGCCGACCAACGGCGCATTTGTTACGTTTGAAGCGCGTGGAGCAATTCGTTCCTACGTTCAGTGCTTCAACTTTGCCGGGGGCGCGAAAGCGAATGCTCGGATTAGCGGTGGCGATTAGCCACATTTAGGAGTGTGCTATGGCTGATTTTCTCGCGGGTCCGATTACTGACCCCCTTCCGCAACGCATTACCCCGGCTTCGGTCACCCTAGTGGACGCTGCCAACGTTGCTATCGACCTGTCGCAGGGCGATGTCTTCTATCTTGCTATTACCGACGACCGTACGCTGTCGGCCCCGACCAACGCCAAGGGTGGCCAGCGCTTCACGCTGGTTGTCAAGCAGGCTGCGGCTGGTAACAAGACGTTGACGTTCGATGCGTCGTTTGTGGGTGCTAGCACTGCTGCAGTTAGCAAAGTGGCTAACAGCATCACGGTCCTGCACTTTGTGACTACCGTCGATGGTACGACGATTTCGCACAAGTGCGTTGGCACGGGTTCCAGCTCGGGCTACGTTATGATTCCGAATGGCAACAATACCGCCACGTTGAGTGTCGGCTCGGCGCTTAACGGCAAGCCGGTGTTGTTGACTGTTAACGGACCGGGCACGACGTTTGCAGCAGCGATGTTTGCTTTGGTTGGCGAAGTTGCGGCTGGCACGTTGACCGTTAAGCTGGTCAACCCGTCGAGCGGTGCGGCAGTTAACGTTTCAACGAACACCTTGGTGGCGTTCTACATCGCTGGTTAAGGTAAGCAATGATTGTCAAATCTGGCAATCAGTACCAGGTCCAGTCTGAGAGCGGGAAACCCATGGGGAAGTACCGCTCTCGGGCTGAGGCCGATCTGCGTTTGCGACAGATTGAATACTTCAAGCACAAGAAGGGTGGTGGTCATGGCAACTGAAGGTTGGGCTACAAAGACCAATACTATCCTTGTGTTTGCAGGATTCCTGTTCACCCTGTTTGTGACGGTCGCCACCGTCGCTATGTATCAGGGGAGAATCGAAGAGAAAGTTACAAACGTGGACAAGCGCTTGGAGCGTATGGAGTCCAAGCTTGACCTGATTGCTCCGCCTACCGTTCGTCCAGTATCGTTTATGCCGCCGTTGCATAGCGTTCCTACCATTGCCAACCAGCCTGTGGCTGCGCAACCCGAACAAGGTGTAGTCCGATGAACTTGTCCGAACTTCTGCAAGCTGCCCATACGTGGGAGAAAGACCGCAGGGACATCACCTACAAGATGGGCAAAGAGGACATCCGTAAGAACGGAGCGCTCGATTGCAGCGCGTTTATCTGGAAGTTGTTTGGCGAGAACAAGAAAGACCGGAACACCGACTGGCTGCGCAACGATGCGTTGACCAAGATGGCTCGGTTCCGTCGCATTGCTGCTCCTGTCCCAGGCGCGATTGCTGTATACGGTACACGTTGGGAGAAGACCCCAGCTGGGACAACCAAACGACACGCAGGTCACGTTGGCGTTGTTGTCGATGTGGCCAAGAAACTTGTGATCGACTGTTCGTCGTCCAAGAACGGAATTAGACTACACCGCCAGGCGGTGTTACTTGATGGGCCTGCAGACAAGCGGCAGAACGGCTTGATCTTCATTGTCCCTGTGGAGGCTACCGATGCACCTGTCGCCTGAGACCGTCACCCTGTTTATCCTTGCCGTCAACGCAGCCGTGTGCGCCGGTGTTCCGCAGTCCTTTAAGGACCGCTCGCCTGCTTTGTGGGCTGTTCTCGACGCCATCGCCATCAACGTCAAGTCGGCCAAGAACGCTTCGTCCAAGGAGCAGCCCTGGCAAGCCGGTCTTGCTGCTGCCGTCGTCGGATTTGTGCTGACCATCGCGGGGGCTTCTGTCGTTGTCGAGCCAGTCCCTGCCAAGCATGCGGTGCTGTGGCCTCCGGTCAACCCCGAAGCACCCGTGCCTGTGGCCGATTTGGACGCAGTTGTGCTTGCGGATGCCGTATCGCCCGCAGGAGACGTTTCTGCCGTTTCGCCTACCGATCACTAGGGCAACGTCAAAATCGTGCGTCCTAGGGCAAATGTGAAAGCCGACTTTTTGGGGGCGTCGTGATAAATCGTCAACTCGTACACTTTGACACATCAGGTCAGCGGGTCATCATCCAGCCTGGCGATCTGACCAACGTTGGCGGAGACGTTTACGCGATTACTCCTTCGGGCACAGCGACGTCGGTAGCAGATGTGCCCAACACCATCCCGATTCGGGACAGCGACGGCGGATTTGAAGTCGGTTACCTGCAGGTTGATACGACCCCGCCGGTTACAGAGACGAGCGGTGTCGGCAAGTTTATCTGGAACGACACAGAAGGCACGATTGAGTTTGTAGCCAAAGGCGGAAACGTCACTGTCCATATCGGGCAGGTCGAAATCCTGCGGGTCAAGAACGACAGTAGCAGTGCGTTTACAGCCGGCCAGGTTGTCTACATTTCTGGTAGCAACGGAACCAACTTGTTGACGAACCTTGCGTCTGCTTCGAGTGAAGCAACGTCTGCCGGGACAATCGGACTTGTTGCAGAGCCGATTGCTGCAAACAGTCACGGGTTCATTATTACCTTCGGGATTATTCACAACATAGACACCCTGCACCTGACCGAAGGTGCGCCTGTGTGGCTATCGACCACATCGGGCGCAACAACGTCGTCTCGTCCGTCTGCGCCGAACCACGGTGTTCTTCTTGGATTTTGTCTTCGTCAGCACGCAAGCGTCGGAGCAATCTTTGTCCGCGTAGACAACGGCTGGGAACTCGACGAACTGCACAATGTCTTGATTTCTTCCCCAAGCACTGGCCAGGCGCTGACGTACGACGGCACGGCACAGGTTTGGAAGAACACTACCGTAAGTGCAAGCGATCCAACCAAGCTGCCGCTTACTGGCGGGACGTTGACAGGCAATCTGGCAGTTACCGTCACGCAGTCAGCGCCGACTACAGTAGCGATTACCAACACATCAGCGAACTCTGCTGCTGAAGCTGGGGTAAGGGCGACGTCTGGCGCTGGATCGATGTTCGTTGGCATGACGTCAAATGCATCTAGTCGTGGCGTCGGCGGAATGGTTATTTCGGCCGAATCCGGTTCTACGTTTCCGATGACCTTTTGGACCAACGGACAGCGCCGGATGACGGTTACTGGTGCCGAAGGCTATTTGGCTTTGAACCGGTCTACAGCTACGGCTCGATTGCACATCGCTGCTGGAACGGTTACTGGGAACACGGCCCCGC